>ERZ1740059.807-NODE-807-length-15942-cov-5.295021_pt1 | contig 15942 bp, 15 predicted proteins | sample MGYA00581744_ERZ1740059 | MGnify/ENA primary metagenome ERZ1740059 (study PRJEB43018, sample SAMN04849738) | marine metagenome | isolation source: floating plastic debris | place: Pacific Ocean | collected 2008-08-28 | study: EMG produced TPA metagenomics assembly... | reverse complement strand
GGTTTTGTGAGAATTCGTCGAAAGACGTCAATCCGTGCCATTCAAAAAAATCCATAATCTTCTGTAGCGTTTCGGAATGTGAAGGGGCAATTTTTTTTGAGAAATGGCGAAATCGTTTCGCTATGTGGCTCTTTAAATTGATAGTACTGTAACTGTACTTATATTTTCCTTTTACAATCATTTTACGTCAAATTTTTTCCCTGTTTACGGGGGTTTGAAGCGAGTTTGCGCCAAACTTTACCGATGTTTTTATTTTTCATTTTCTTTATCATCCCTTTATTTATAAGGATTCAGAAGGAAAATGTATTATCGTAGCGTTGCCTTGGCACGCTACCCTCTTGCTATTCCTCTTCCCCACGAGTGGGGACTTCGAAATACCATTACTTTTAAGGTAATGGCCTTTAATGTATTTCGTTGAGAATTTCTAGATTTTAAGAAGTACTGATTGGAAAAATCAAAGATATTTTAGCGAACGGCTTGAATTCATATAAAATGCATATAGATTAGTTGAGTCAATGGTTAAATACCAGAAGTATCTCAAGAAGGCAATCATTTGTGTGTCTCACTCGAGTTTCTAAAAACGTTTTTTTTAAGAAACCCTAACAAATATCGTTGCAGTTCTATTTGGTAATTCTTAAAGCCACCGCATACGAATTTGGCAACATTCTATCTCAACAGCTTTGGCTGCTTTTTCCAACCCTATTGATTACCTCATTCAGTCAAATATTTTTAGACCTTCATCCTCATTTCTTAACTTAAGTTAACGCGCAAGCATGGATTATTAAGTAGTTTAAACCACTATTAATCTTAAAGCCATGTGTCAAATGAAAACAAAAATAACGCTTCTCTTTACGTTCTTACTTTTATCCATAAGCTGTAAAGACACCGCTAAAAATCAAGTCGCCACTACAGATAATGAAGATAAGTCTTCCCTAACCCTAAACGATGTTAGTTTATTACCTGGAGCTAATGTCTTGGCTTTTGGACCCGACAATGTTCTGTTTATTGGAGATAGTAAGGCAGGTAAATTATACGCGGTTCCAACCCAAGCCAATGAGCTAAAAGAACCTGTGCCTTTCAATATGGAGGGGTTCGATATTGTAATGGCCAAAACATTGAATATGGCACCTAGGGATATTGTCATTGGTGACATGAAAATTCACCCAAAAAGTCAAGAGGCATATATCTCATTAAAATTAGGCCATGCCCCAGACGCTAAATCCGTAATAGCTATCATCAATCCAGCGACTACTGAAATCAAATTATTGGAAATCACAAAAGACAATTTGCAGGGTATTTCCATAAAGAATACTGCTTCTTCGGATTTAATATTTTGGAAAGAAACATCAGCAAGTTCCTTGACCATCACGGACATCGATTATAATGATGGCTATGTCTATATCGCGGGATTGACCAATAGTGAATTTGCCTCTACACTGCGCAAAATAGCATATCCGTTCACGGATTCTCAAGAAATCGTGAATAGTATCGAAATTTATCACGCCGTTCACACACAGAATGAAACACGCGCGCCCATACGTACCATGTTGTTTGAAGAAATGGATGGAGAATCCACTTTGCTGGCAAGTTATACCTGCACACCTTTAGTATCAATTCCTGTCGATAAAATTGAAAACGAAGCGGATGTCAAAGGGAAAACCATTGCAGAGCTTGGTTATGGAAATACCCCAATAGATATGTTGGTTGTAACCACACAGGGTTTTGATGGTTCAACTAGTAAAAGTCTCATAGTGACCAACAAAAACAGGGGTGGTACCATGATTCCAATAGAATCGGTAATTGCTGGTTTTAAGGGTAATGGAATGGCAGGGCAGCGCACCATGTTTGCATCGGGTTTAGAGGGCATCCAAGAAATTCCTACAGCAAATGTTATGCAGGTAGATATACAAAACTCTCAGATGTTGGGAATAGTGCGTCGGAATATTGAAACGGGAGATATTGATTTGGTTTCAGAACTGACAGGTACCTTTTTAAGGTTAAGTGATTTTATTTCGGAATATGATTTTCCAGATTATAAATATCCAGAAGCACAAGCCGGGACCAAGCAATACCACGATATGGTAAAACAAATGGAGGGCTATCCGGATTTGACCTCTGAGAAAATGGGAAGATAAACCGTTCGCTTTTAATACCAGTTTAGACGATGAAATTCTATGTCTTTTTGCTGTTACTGCTTACCGCTTGCGCCAAACAAATGGAAAAACCCTATGTGCAAGCCATATACCCAACTTCAAATGTGCTACCGGAGAACTTGCTTCGGATATATGTTCACTTTTCTCAACCAATGAAAACAGTGGGTAATATTGAAAAGATGAAACTTGTTGATGAGCAAGGAAAGGAAGTACCAGACGTATTCTTTAACAACGTGTATGAACTCTGGAATAAAGAACAGACACAACTCACATTAATTTTAGACCCAGCACGAGTGAAAACAGGTCTAAAAGCAAACGAAACTTTAGGACGCGCGATAAAGCCAAACCAAAATTATACCCTGATTATTGAAGGTTTAGAAGATGTAAATCATCAGAAAATGACAAATTCTTTTCAAAAGAGAATAATGATAGAAGAAGCTGATATAATTATTCCTGAGCTTAAAAATTGGAAGTTGATCATCCCGAAGACCAAAAGTAAAACAGGTTTTGTGTTAGAATTTCCACAAATATTGGATTACAATTCCCTGAGGGAACGACTCATTATTACGGACAATGAAAATCTTCCTATCGAAGGCATCGTCTCTATTAAAAACCAAGAAACCGAATGGAGTTTTCAACCTACAAAATCTTGGGAATCCGGAGACTATATTTTACATGTCAATACTCGTTTAGAAGATCCATCTGGAAATAACTTAAATGGGTTATTTGACCATAAAACAGGAAGCTTAAAGTATAGAAAAGAAGGCATTGTCAAAAAAATCCATTTCACCATAAAACCATAAATAATGAAATCAAAAGATGTTTTTCAGCCATTGCCAATTGTACTAACCCTCTTACTTGTCATGGGGTGCAAACAAAACCAAAACGCTGAAAAAGATGCAATGACCACTATTGCATCTTCACAAACAGAATCGCAACACCCTGCATCAACAACGGAAACATTTTTTCCCGGATTTAGAGATATAAATGTTGTGATAGATAGCTTGAAAATTCATGCGGTGGTGGGTGGTTCAGGAGAGCCTTTGTTATTGTTGCATGGCGCACCTGAATCTCATGTAATGTGGCGTGATTTAGCACCAAAGCTGGCGAAAAAATTTACTGTAATTGCACCGGATCTAAGGGGTTATGGACGAAGCGACAAACCACGAGAAGGCAACTATTCCAAGAGGCGGATGGCGAAAGACCAAATAGAACTGATGAAGGAATTGGGGTATGATTCCTTTCTTATAGCTTCGCATGATAGAGGTTCCCATGCGGCCAGAAGATTAGCCAAGGATTACCCAAAAGCTGTGAAGAAGATGGTAATCATGGACGTTGTGCCTGCAACTTATGTCTGGGAGCATATAGATGGTAAAGTGGCGAATAGATTCTGGGCTTGGATATTTTGGACGCAACCCTATCCTTTGCCAGAAAACCTAATGGGACCACAAGCTGCAGCATTTGCTAAAACAGCTGCTGGCGATGATGTGGAGGCGGGTGAAGATTATGCGGCCACTAATGGAACAGCAGATGCCTTTCATGCCATGTGCGAAGATTATAGGGCTAGTAAAGGTATTGACATGGAGCATGATAAAGCGGATGCCCAAATAAAAATTGATGTTCCCACCTTGGTAATTTGGGGTAAAAAATCAAACACTGGAAACTTTGACTACCCAACTATCTGGAAAAACGAAATCAATGACGTTTCCTTTTTAGAATTGGATGCCGGACATTTTATCGTAGAAGAAAAACCGATAGAAGTCATGGAGGCAACACTCTCATTTTTTGGTCCTTCAAAAGTTAACTAAACCTCAATACAAAATGAAAAAAATACTAGCCTTTGGCGCAAGCAATAGCAGCACATCAATTAATAAGACTTTCGCAACTTTCACAGCTCACCAACTTAAGGAGGAGACCGTAACCATAGCAGACTTAAATGATTACGCCAGCCCTTTATACTCTGTAGATTTGGAAAAACAAAGTGGTATAGCCAAAGAAGCCATGAAGTTTTATTCGTTGATCAATGCAAACGATGCCATTATAGTTTCAGTTGCGGAATACAATGGTTTGCATACCTCAGCCTTTAAAAATCTTTGGGATTGGCTATCGCGGATTCCTATGGAAAAACCGATGAACATCTGGGGAGGAAAACCCATGTTCTTACTGTCTGCCAGTCCAAGTCGAAGACCACAAAACAACGTACTCCAAGTATCAAAGGAAATATTTCCGCATTTTGGAGCTAAAATAGTTGCAGATTTTTATCTCCCATCTTTCAATCACTTTTTTAAAGATGGGCAAATTATTGAACAATCGTATAAGGATAAGTTCCTTATCCAATTAGAAAAATTTCAAACCCATTTAAGGGAAGAATACATATGAAAGTGAAGAATATCATCTTAACAGGCGGACATTCAGGAATGGGCCTGGAACTAACTAAAATTCTTAAAAGGGAAGGTCATAAAATCGGTCTAATTGTCAGAAATGAAAAAAGAAAAAATGACGCCATTGAAGAATTGGGCGATGTACCACAACTAGATTTCTTTTTTGCAGATTTGAGTAAAAGGGAAGATATAAAACAAGTAGCGGAAAACATTAAAATTAAGTGGGCAAAAATCGATGTTATTTTTAACAATGCCGGTGTACTTTTAGATAAGTTATATTTTTCAGATTATGGCAACGAATTACAACTTGAGATCAATGCACTAAGCCCTTACCTTTTAACAAAAGAACTACTTCCATTATTGAATAACGCTCAGAACGCTTTAGTGGTAAACACGGCAACGGGTGATTTGCAGAAAAAAAAATCAATCGATATCCCGCATCTGAAAAAACCAAAAAAATTTACCAAACTAACAGGTTCTTATCTAGATTCCAAACTTGTAATGGTACTGTTAATGAATTATTTAAATAGTAAAAATGAAGACCTTCGGGTAATAAGTGTTGATCCTGGAGCCATAAAAACAAAAATGACAGCAGGTGATGGAATGCCTTTCTGGTTAAAACCGATTCGAAATTTATTCTTTAAGTCCCCAAAAGATGGCGCCCAGAAATTGTACTATGCTGCTTTTACCAAGAAACATCATGGAAATGGAATTTACATAAGTAATGATACTGTCAAAGAAATAAAGATCACGTTGAATGATAAGGAGCATAATGAATTGTTTGCCTAAAAACACCAACAACAAATTTCAAAAACGCCTAGGTAATTTTCGAAGAATATGGAAATAGGTATCGACAGTTTTGCTGCTTCACCTCGGGGATTTGAAGATAACAGCAAGGCAATTCGTGAATTATTGGAACGAATCCAATTGGCTGACCAAGTTGGTATACACGTTTTTGGAATAGGAGAACATTATAGAAAGGAATTTTTGGATGCTGCCCCAGCTACAATTCTTGCTGCCGCCGCTGCGCTTACCAAAGCTATCAAATTAACCAGCGCAGTAACGGTATTGAATACATCAGACCCTGTTCGTGTATTTCAGAATTTTACAACCATTGATCTCATCTCCGATGGAAGAGCAGAAATTGTTGTGGGTCGTGGTTCCTTTGTCGATTCTTTCCCCCTTTTCGGTTATAACCTGAACGATTATGATGCAATTTTCTCCGAAAAATTAGAACTGCTTTTGAAAATCAGGGACCATGAAATCGTGGATTGGTCCGGAATTTTTAGACCCCCACTTAGGCAACAAGCCATTTATCCTCGAGCCGTTCAAGAGAAACTGCCCATCTGGTTAGGTGTAGGTGGGACACCTGCTTCCTTTGCAAGGGCCGGTACATTAGGTTTGCCCTTGATGATGGCTGTAATTGGCGGTGAAACACAAAGATTTAGGCCTCTGGTAGACTTATATCGAACTACAGGAAAGGAAACAGGTTTCCTTCCAGAAGAACTTCCGGTAGGTCTAAGCTCATTTGGTTATGTGGCCAATACCCGCGAAGAGGCTATTGACATATTTTATCCACATTATGCCCAAGTCATTGCCTCCATGAACAAAGAACGAGGCTGGGTAGCACCAACAAGGGAACAATTTGAGGCTCAAGCCGATGAAAACGGGGCCATTGTTATTGGTAATCCTGAAGAAGTTGCGGCAAAAATACTTCGACACAGCATAGCCTTAGGCGGTATATCACGGTTTAATTTTCAAATGGATGTTGGCTTATCCCATAAACAAATGAAGCAAGCTATTAAACTAATTGGAGAAGAGGTAATACCACGTGTGAACCAAAAAGGGAATCAATTAAAATGAAAAATAGCGTTGGGGAATCCGGCATAAATTAAAAAATGTAAATGCATAAATTACTACTTGTTGTACTACTTATATCCCTACCTATTTGTGCTCAAACCGTTTTAAAGGACACTCTACAATTCAAAGGAAGTTTTAATTTATCGGGAAGTTTAACCAGTGGAAGAGAGTTTCAACGAACATTTCAATTTCAGTTCGACCCGACTTTGGAAAAGCGTTCTTGGAGTTTTGAGAACCAATTCCGATTTTTATTTAGTGATGCTGACAACGAGGTATTGAATCGAAATTGGGATGCGCTATCCTTGCTTAAACTATATTTCAATGGCCAGAAGAGATGGTATCCTTTTTTTGTGACCGATTTACAGACCAATTTAGGATATGAACTGGAATTCCGTTTAGGTTATGGTGGGGGATTAACCTATAAGCCCACGTTAAAAAACAACAATGGATTATTATTTTCAGTAGCAACGGTATATTATAGAAATAGGTATAGTGAATCAATTTTTGTCAATAGCGATCGTATTGGAAACCAAAGAAATATGCTTCGGTTTCTTTTACATTATGAGGGAAGTACCCAACTACTAAAGGATAAACTCGTATTAAAATCCAATGGTTGGTTTTTACAATCCACTAGGGAAAGTGCCGACTATATTTTTAAACTGTATATAAGTTTGGAGTTGAAACTTACAGAGGTTTTTTCTTTTACCACGGATTATCGTTTCAATCATGAAAATGTAAGCTTAGCGAGTTTAGATAGCAATCAACAATTCACATCAATTGGTATTAAAGCAAATTTTAAATAGGAAGCTACATGCGAGCCCTGAAAAATGTAATGATAGGATTGGTAGCCCGTACTAACCGGATAATCGGTATGCGAGGAACTTCTTAGCGGTTATTCGCTTTTACAACCGTATGATTTGAGACTGAAAAAGAAATTGAAAGAGAATACGATAAATACTTTCTAAAAATGAAAAAATTAGCATATTCAGTGATTGGAATCGGAGGTGTGCTGACCCTTCTTATCATAGCACAAAATATCCTTATCCCTTTTGTATATGGCATTGTCCTTTGGTTTTTGGGGAGATATTTTAAAAAGGTACTATATAAAATTCCATTGCTTCAAAAACGGGAGCCTCATTGGGTTATCAGTACTCTTGTTTTTGGTATCATTTTTATGGGAGTAAGTCTTATTTCAAGATTAGTTGCCGATAACATTTCATCCCTATTGGCAAACAGTGAAATGTATAAAGCCAATCTTGATAAGGTCTTGAATCAAATTAATACTACCTTTCAAATTGACTTGGCCCAGGAGATATCTAAGTCTTTGAACGGATTTGATTATGCCACTATTCTTGGAAGCATAGCCGACACCCTTTCTGGAGCCTTGGGGGATATGGTCATAATCATATTGTACGCGGTATTCCTGTTTTCTGAAGAAATCAGTTTATCTGAAAAAATAAAGAAACTCTTTGATAGTGAAAAAAAATATGAGAAGGTGTCCACAATTCTATCCCACATTAATGATACAACCAGTGACTACATTCGTTTAAAAACATACCTGATTCTTCTAACTGGTTTGCTAGTATATGTTTTTTTATTGATAATGTGTGTTGATGCTGCTTTTTTTTGGGCCTTTTTAATGTTCGCCTTGAATTACATTCCTACAATTGGGTCCTTAATCGCCACCCTTTTCCCCGCTTTTTTTAGTCTTGTTCAGTATGGGGAAGTAAAGCCCTTTATTATCATTTTAATTGGCCTCGGTCTTGCCGAATGGTTTATTGGTAATGTATTGGAACCTAAGCTAATGGGAAAATCCTTGAACCTGAGTCCATTGGTAACTATTCTGGCTTTAGTAGTTTGGGGTCAAATATGGGGCATCACTGGAATGCTTTTAAGCACACCTATTACAGTGGTTATGCTTATCATATTTTCTCAATTTAAAAGCACTAGGAGTATTGCTATACTGCTTTCAGAAAATGGAGATATTGACGAGGTATACAATTCTTAAAGGGCCGTCAATATGTTGAACTATCAACGAAGAACTAATTTTTTTGGTCTGACAAGGTCCTAGTTAAGTGGTCATCTTTGAGTATAGTAAGCGGAACAATTGACCAAACCACCAATACGACCCAATAAAGGGGTTCTGAAAATACACCATACCAATTGGCAAGCAGAAGACCAGCAACCATAATCACATGGGCAAGGAAGGCCCAGATGATACCTGTAACAAGGTATATTTTATATCTCGACACACGATGACGTGCCTGTTTCATTGTCCAAAAGTATAAGGGAATAAAAAGTACGATAGACGTAAGTAATCCGGGGTTATATTGAAATTTTGCAATTCCGGACGCCAAGTGGACCAGGCCGTTAATTAACATAATACCAGCCATTGCAAAGAAAGGAAACAAGTGTTTTGGACTACGCAAAACCGCTAAAAGCCCAACCAACCAGACCAGACTTGTATTTATGGCATATATCGATTTCTTGGTTAAGGGGACAATATCGCTTTGTGGTTGCCCCAAAATTTCCAAAATAAATCTGTTGTTAAAGCTGTAAAATGCATAGTGATTCCCAAAAAGATCTACCCAATGCTCTTCAAATTGATGGATAACGTAGGTAAACAATAGAAGTAGGGCCATGAATCTAAAATCTTTCGCCAATTCGCTCGACTTATCAATATCCAAAAAGGAAAATGATCCTATCAATAAAAATGGGATGGCAAATGTGCCAATTTTCATCCAATGTTGAACTAGAAATTCAGTTTGACCCAAAGGTGCCCAAAGCATAAAAAAAAGTAATAAAATACTTGCTAGTAATGGTTTTGTGAATTTCATGTCTTTTTGTTTAAATACGCTATAAGTTCACTGTTTAAATTTATTGGACACGTTCATGGCAGGACAAACAAAACTCCCGGAAGACGGCCCAGTCATAGGCAGAATCAACACGTTTCTATTTTGAAAAACTATACTAGAAGCGAGTATATTTTTACTTCCTTACTTTTTCCTTTCAACAATACATTACCTAGGTATTTTGATGTCAACAAATCTTGAATATTTAGATCGTTTATCAACTTTTCAGATAGCAATAAGGGAACATTGTAGTTGTTGCACTGTTTTTGAATTCGAGCGGATGTATTGATAACATCCCCATGATAGGCTAATTGTTTCTTTACAAACCCAACCTCTGCTATCATAAGCGAACCGCCATGTATCCCTGCTTTGAACTTAGGGCAAATGCCATAATTATCTAGATAGTAACGATTCCTTGATAATAGCTGTTGTTGGAAATTAAAAAACAGGCCAATACAATTATTGTTGGTTATCCCCTTAAGATATGGCCAGGTCAGCACCACTTCGTCACCTACATATTGGTATATTTCGGCCTCGTATTTTAGCACCAACTTATTTAAATCGTGAAAACAATCTTGGATGAACTGACTATATCGGAAATGTCCTAATTGTTCGGCTATCGTGGTAGAATCCTTCAAATCCAAGAACATGAAGATGCGGTCTTCTTCCTTTGGTGTTCTGTACTTCCCTAATAGCATTTTAAAGAAGACAGCCTTACCAAATCGTTCGGCGGCTATTTTCATTAAAAAAAAGACAAAAAAGGAGCAAAAAAATATATATAGCATAATGGATTCAATCCGTTCATTGCTTAACCAAGACAACCAGCCTTCTTTGGTTCCATTTGATTGTGTAATGATTAAAGATAGTCTCAACAGCCCCAACGTAATAAGTAAATCCAGCATTATCTTTATAAACAACTGCAATCGCCAACCAAGGGATTTGGATACACTTTTTTCAAAGAAATACTCTATTGATGCATATACCATACCCAGCACAGCACCTAAAATAGTAAGGGTAGCCATATTGGTCAATATCAAGGCCCTGATATTGCAACTTAACTCAATATCGGGTGCTCGATTAATTCCTAGATATCTAAAAACTGCAAAGAAGCCCAAACTTAATCCCCAAAAGAAGGCAGATATGGATACCTGTCTTAAATACGCTTTCGTGTTTATAGGTATTTTCATATCATAGAGTTTTAGAATTGAAATTGATTAAACAAGTAATATCACCATGATGATTTTAAGCAGTTCTTTTTGTTCCATGCTACGGTCTCAATAACATCTTCAAAATAGCTCCAGTAAGCTCTCCAGCGCTTTTCCAAGGTAATTTCATACTAGCTCGCAGTTCGCTAACTCTTTACCTTCGCCGGCAGTTCCTAGATCCCCTTTTTTGCAGCGATGTAGTTGTCAATACTCCATGCCCCACCTCCTGCAAAAAAAATATAGAAATACACAAAGCAGTACAATGCTGCCAGTTCCCCACCGTTGACAATGGGCAAAAAGGATTTGCCAATGAAAACCATACAGTAGGCCACCGCCATCATACCGCTGAGTACAAAAGCGGTCCAACGCGTAAAAAGTCCAACAAACAAAAGTATCCCACCAAAAAACTCCAAAATTCCAGCCATTAGAAGAAGGTTTGAAAGTTCCCCGTGTAGATTTTCAGCAGGTGGATATCCTAGCAGCTTTTGTGTACCGTGCCAAAATATGAGAAACCCTACTATGATTCTCAATAGGGCCAAGACCCTTGAATGCCAAGTGTTCCAAAATGTATTCATTTCTTTGGTTCTTTAATGATAATCAAAGCTCAAGTACCAAATCAAAGGCAAAAATGTGTAGGTCCGTAAAACGGGGCGCTTCTCCGAAAAAAGATCCGTATGTTATCTCCGCTCTAAGTAAACCTGGAATGATTTGCCTATAAAGGACCACATCTATTTCTTGCCCAAGAAAATCACCTTCTTCCTCCGAAAAATAGGCGTGGTACCCCAACCAACCACCAATGCCCCAGAATAAATCATCACACTCCGCGGAGAAGTAGGGGTTGTGAAGTCCATCCGCTGGAGGGTCAATGAACACATCGGATATTCGATGCAGGCGCTGCCCTGTAGAGAGCGGAAACTGGTACGACGCCTCCCCGTTATCTGAAGAGGCCAGTTCATAACCAATATTGAAAATACCAATGCTTGGAAAGGAGACCCCTATTTCCGCATTTAGCAAAAAGGCCGTGTAATCGGTTGGGTTGTCGCCATAATCACTTTGGTAAGCAAATGCAGTTTTGTAGTTCAAGGCCAATTTGTCTTTTGGTAAAGCCCCTCTGTCAATAGTGATTCCGTAGGTTTGGTTGGAAACGGAAGGTGCATCGTCCTGAAAGTCAAGTAGATGTGTAAACAATCCGAACCTTACTTTTTTGTTCTTATAATAACGCAACATGAAGACGTGTGAATCACTTCGCCAATCCACTTCCTCTGCGAGCAAACGATTGATTTGGTACATGTAGGCATATTCAAATGCCAAGCCCTTTTGGTCATTCTGAATCCTACCGTACAGCGCGTCGAAGGTTTGATCGTCCTGTCTTGCAGAAACCCTACCTATAAAACGTTCGTCCTCAACAATGGCTGCTTGCCTTCCCACTTTGACCTCCAGTTCCGTCTTGTCATTGAACGTGTCTTTATATGCGATATACATTTGGTTCAATTCCAATGTTTCCGGATCGGTAACATTCGTTAGGTCCGTTAGACCGTTCAAACCGTCCAAATAGTCATCGGGTGTGAGCGCTACCACACTTTCCCCTTCAATGTATATCTGAAAACCCTTGTAGGACTTGGTAAGATAGCCGAAGTTTGTACCAAAAGTGTATGCTTGAGAGGCGCTGGCCGCGTCATCATTCGCGTGCCAGAACCTTAATTTACCGTTAAACACAAACTCACCAGAGCCAATGGCATTTGCTAAATCGTCCTTTTGGTCCTTTTCCTGACCACGTATGGGGGTGCTGATTATTACAATTACGGCCAGCACCCAAGGTGTTATCGCCAGTTGGCGGCGACAACTTGTTTTTATAGATGTCATTTTGAATAGATTTTTTAGTCTACGATAAGTTTTGGTGGGCGTTTTCCCTCAATGAAATCGCGTATTGCGATACTCACTTCTTCTGCAGCTTCGGTAGCTGAAAAGTGATTTGCTTCTACAAACTTTACGTAACCATCCTTGACAAAGTCGGGGGATCTCGCATATTCTTCCTCCCTCTGGGCAGGGTCCTCTGTGGCTTGTAGGAAAAGTATGGGCATAGTCATATATTGAATCAAATTTTTCTTTCGATAGTCAAGCTCGATATCAAAACTGGTATCATAGGTCTGGGCTACTGCCTCAGCAATACCTTCAGTACCAAATTCTTTATAAAGCCTATCCATATGATCAGGAGAAAATTGCATGGATACCCATGCTGAATTATAGGTGGCGGTAATCATGGTCCCATCCTTATAATTCTTTGGATCTGCTAAATTTTCATGAGATGGCCTTGGCAGGCCATGAGGTTCATTGAACGATTGTTGCATCCTAATCCAATTGGTAACTCTTTTATTGGCCCCTGGAACTTCCATCATGTTGTCCGCTATGCAACTACCACGATCATGGGAAACCATATCGAATTTGTACACAACTATTTTGTCCATAAGATTTACTAGACTTTTGGCAACCCCTTGGTGGGTCAAATCTTGCTTCAGACTTTTATCTGATTGACCGTATCCCAGCTGATCTACCGAAATGACATAGTAATCCTTTGCTAGTTCAACCATTTGATCATGGAAGCCCCACCAGGATTCCGGGAACCCATGAACCATCAAAATAGGTGACTTCTGGGGATAACCAGCTGTTACAAAATGCCATACGGAACCTTCTACCTCTACAAACCAGTGGATACCAAAGACGTTTTCCCCAAGAAATTCCAGCTCTCCGTGCTTATTAAAAGATCCTTTCGGAGGTTGTGCCGCTGAGTAGCGGTTCATATCCTTGGTGAATTTTGCCAGTTCATAAGGCTCATAGCTTATGGGTACCCCTGTGCCTACATTCGAAAGCTCATCAGGCATCGTTGCCAGAAGGTCCCCTTGATCTTGTTCCTGCGCGATAATGGAAGAACTCAATAATGCGCATAATGAAAAAAATATAACCACTTTTTCCATTGAATGATGTAATCTGTTTGTTTTTTTCATTTTGATATAGGTTTAACGTTATTTATAGTGTTAAAGCTATTTTCAAAATTTCTTCCACAAAGCAAACTAATATAAGAAGTAATTTTTTTTGATTTTTTTAACAAATTCCTTGTAAATAACTGAATTTCAAATATTTGTTATTTGACCTGCTTAGGACCGAAAAGGATGGAAAATTGGATTGATGAAAAACGTAGTAGAGCTAAAATGAGTTGGAATTAGACAAAAATCAATTTTATTATACCTTATTTTCAATTTACCTCGAATTTCTATGATTTAGCTTTTTACTCAGCCATTGAGGCGTAACTCCTAAGAAATTAGCGATTTTTTTCCAGGATACTTCATTAATGATTTCTGGATACTGGGAATAAAGAAAATCCAGTTTCGAATCAATACCCATGGCTTTTATAGAAATGAACATTTTATCTTCCAACAGATTTTCCATCAGTCTTTTCCTGAAATAAAGTCCTACACCATTGGAGTACAAGTAACTTTCATTAAATAAGGTTTTAGGTATAAATACTCCTTCAGTATAAGTAATGGCGGAAACTATGTCGTTTACAGTGCTTCGGGTTAAAAAACTTGAAATATTACTACATAGATTTTTAGACTTAAAGAATCGGGTTATTGTTTGCTCTTTACTATTGAAGTATTCGGTGACTACTATACCTTTTGTAATAAAAAGCATATTGACACAGATTTTTGAATGGGGAAAAATAACCCCATCTTTTTTGAAGCTAACGCTTTTCAAATGTTTCCTAAATTCCTTCCATTCTTCATCTACAGGTTTTTCAACATATTTATCCAATTCCAATTTAAAGAGTTCAATTGGCTCCAACTCCATAGATGATTTTCTTCTTGTTACCTATTCCTAAGTCGAATTTCTTTAAACTTCATCGGTGTATCTCCTGTCGCTCTTTTAAAGAATTTCGTAAGATTTGTACCCTCTTTAAAACCATATTCATATGCCATCTCCTTTATTGAGAAATCTGTAGTAGCCAAATTACGCTTGATTTCAAGTATGATGTAATCGTTAATATATTCTTTGGCTGTCCTTTGGGTAAACCCCTTGCTAAGATTGTTCAATTGTTTATAGGATATGTTTAATAGATTTGCATAGTGCTTTACAGACCTTGATTCCTTATGATAATTGGAAACTAGTTTTTGAAACTTTGAAAATGTTTCAAAATCCCCTTGATAGGATTTCATTGAACCTTCTGCATAGAGCTGCGCTTTCAATAAGAATACGGTTAACATTGAGGCTATTAAATTTTCCTTTATTATTCCAAGGTCTAATGAGAGTTCTCTTTCAAGCGCACTCATGAATATTTCAATATCACCAAAGTCTTTAAAAATTGATGGATTTAAAAAGTGGTTTGACAAAAAATTAATTTTGGAAAAAGAAGACCTTGAAAAATTACGGTGTATGAAATCTTCTGTAAAACTCAGAACATACCCCCCGCCTTTAGTCGATTTATAGAACTTATGAATTTGTTCTGGAGATATAAATAGGCAATACCCCCTATCTAAAGTGTATGGGATAAAATCAACATCATGCCTAATTTTACCTTCGGTAAGCAATAGTAGCGTGAAGAATTGTATTCGATGTGACACAAATGGATTTTCACAAGGGAGGTTTTTTAGGGAATAAATATCTTCTAATTTAAACCATTGAAAACCAATTTCACCCATCAAATCATTACAATCCTGTGGCCCCTCAGGACCATTGCCATTTTTCATATTAGTCAATAAAACGTGATTACACGATTTAGCGGTACACCTTTTGTAACAAAACTAAATGTTAAAATCTCAATTAAAAAGGTTGAAGTTAGCCTTAAAACGATAAAAGTTAGACATGTTTATCCAAAACAAAGCTACTTGTTTTGATTGTTTTGGGTAATTAACTTTTTATTCAAGTTCAATAGAATTAAGTCACGCCTGCCTTATACTATTTATTCCCAATTAGAGCTAGATATACTTAAAAAATAGTTGATTGGTGAATTTTGATAGCAAGACGAATTGTAAAATGACTGTTTTATCAAACTATTTGATTAAGGCCTAAAGGTTTTGGTGTCCCATTGCCTGTCTTTTTTAATAGTACCAAGAATTGACCTTTTACGGAACGCCTCATAAAGCGCAAAACCCAATAAGAGTAACATTAACCTTAAATGAATAGAACAAGGGTAATTTTATAAACTATTTACCCGAGTTCAAATCAATACGGGTTGGGAAGGAGAAATTGTACCTCAATTTTCAATTGATGGAAATATTGGAAAAGTAGGTAAGTAAAACATATATTTGCGCCATCAATACTATTTGATAGCAGATACAAGCAGATAAGTTCATTTGAATAATCATTTTAAACCGGTGCGCAATTCGGTGCACATGCTTAAAATATAGATTTTAACTTTTTGAATATCAAATGATTGGGTCTTAAGTTCGAGCCCCAGTCAGGTCACGAAAGTTAAGCAGTTGCTTAACTTTTTTTGTTT
>ERZ1740059.806-NODE-806-length-15962-cov-5.594392_pt1 | contig 15962 bp, 14 predicted proteins | sample MGYA00581744_ERZ1740059 | MGnify/ENA primary metagenome ERZ1740059 (study PRJEB43018, sample SAMN04849738) | marine metagenome | isolation source: floating plastic debris | place: Pacific Ocean | collected 2008-08-28 | study: EMG produced TPA metagenomics assembly... | reverse complement strand
CCGTGATCCGCGTTGGTGGCATGACCGAAGTGGAAGTGAAAGAGCGTAAGGACCGCGTTGATGACGCGCTGAACGCGACACGTGCCGCCGTTCAGGAAGGCATTGTTGTGGGTGGCGGTGTTGCGCTGGTGCAGGCTGGCAAGTCGCTTGACGGTCTGGAAGGCGCCAATGGCGACCAGAACAACGGTATTGCCATCGTGCGCAAAGCGCTGGAATCACCGCTGCGTCAGATCGCTGAGAATGCCGGTGTGGACGGCTCCGTTGTGGCGGGCAAAGTTCGCGAGAGCGACGATGCGGCCTTCGGCTTCAACGCGCAGACCGAAGAATATGGTGACATGTTCGCTTACGGCGTCATCGACCCGGCCAAGGTTGTTCGCACAGCTCTGGAGGATGCAGCCTCTATTGCGGGTCTTCTGATCACGACAGAAGCTATGGTCGCTGACAAGCCTGCCAAAGAAGGCGCGGCACCTGGCGGCGGCATGCCCGACATGGGCGGCATGGGCGGCATGATGTAAGCTGCTTTTTGACGAAAGACTTTGGGCCGTCCGTCTGGGCGGCCCTTTTCATTTAGCGCCGCCCAAACGAGACGCGCCCGAAAGGGAGCGGCGAGTGTCGCGGAGGGCGTTCGCTTTTGAAGGCTCTGCAGATAGAAATATGGCCCTGCCAATTGCCGCGGCATTGGCGTGAAAATCCCGTCTATGTCGAAGGGAACCAGACCTTCTACCAAGCCCCCGCCTAAAGACGGCTTCATCCTCCTGCGCCTGCATCTCATCACGCGCCGTGAACACCCCCTTGCAGGCGCAAATCATCAGCAAAAAGACAAGTGGTTTTGGGGGAGCGTCCTTTTCACGTGCCTGACTTCTGCGTTTTTTCCGGGTCTGGTGCATTTTGTGTCAGTCTGAGCTAGGTGTGAGGCGCGCGCATTGATCCATAGCAACCCATTGTGCACCCTTTGTGGGCATTGACCGTTGCAGCGCGCTATTGTCTTCACCCCGCTTCCATGCGCCCTACAAAATCCTTACTTGTCACCGATTTTTTGACGATTTGGGCTTTATTCAAACCCTAGGTTGGCATATGCGTTCACGCGTGAACATATATTGAGTCGAACATGCTCCACGCCGACATCATCCCGGGCCAGACCCAGACCAAGCAAGACGAAGACCTGCTCTTCCGGCTTCTGCGTCAGCTTGATCTGGCGCCCGAGGCCTCTCAGCGGGCCACCGCTACGGCCATTGGCGTGTCGCTCGGACGGCTCAATGGGCTTTTGAAGCGCGCAAAGGATGCAGGCTTTGTCTCTGTTAGTGACAGAGCCGGCCCCGATAAACGCCAGCGATTTGCCTATTCCGTGACCCATCGCGGCGCAGCTGAAAAGAACCGGCTTACGGATCGATTTCTGGCTCGCAAATTCGCCGAATATGACGCGCTCCATGCAGAGCTGACCGGCACCACCAGTGGCCTTGCGCCGCTCAAACACAGGACCAAACTCGTGCAAAACAACCTTGCCCCCATCCCAGAATTGTATGTTTCCTACGACAGTTCGCAGAAACTCAAAGTCGAAGCGGCTGACCTGACAAGCTGGGATCTCTCCCCGCGTCAAATCTGCGATCTTGAACTGCTGATGAATGGCGGTTTCAACCCGCTCAAAGGGTTCCTGACAGAGGCCGACTACAACGGTGTCGTCGACAACATGCGTCTGGAAGATGGCACGCTTTGGCCGATGCCGATCACGCTCGACGTCTCTGAGGAGTTTGCCGACAAGATCGAACTGGGCCAAGACATTGCCCTGCGCGACCAGGAGGGCGTAATCCTCGGCACGATGACGGTGACCGATCGTTGGTCCCCGGACAAAGCCAAGGAAGCTGAGAAGGTCTTTGGTGCCAATGATGAGGCGCATCCGGCGGTGGATTATCTGCACAACACCGCAGGTGCGGTTTATCTGGGCGGCCCGGTGACCGGCATCCAGCAGCCGATCCACTACGATTTTCGCGCCCGTCGGGACACACCCAATGAGCTGCGCGCCTACTTCCGCAAGCTGGGTTGGCGCAAAGTGGTCGCGTTCCAGACGCGCAACCCGCTGCACCGTGCGCATCAGGAACTGACCTTCCGTGCCGCCCGCGAAGTGGAAGCCAACCTGCTGATTCACCCGGTGGTGGGCATGACCAAGCCGGGCGATGTGGATCACTTCACTCGCGTGCGCTGCTACGAGGCTGTGCTCGATAAGTATCCGGGCTCCACGACCACGATGTCCTTGCTGAACCTCGCCATGCGCATGGCGGGGCCCCGTGAGGCGGGCTGGCACGGGCTGATCCGTCGCAACCATGGCTGCACGCATTTCATCGTCGGCCGTGATCATGCGGGCCCGGGTAGTAACTCTCAAGGCGAGGATTTCTATGGGCCTTACGATGCGCAGGATCTGTTCCGTGAGCATCAGGAAGAGATCGGCATCGAAATGGTCGACTTCAAGCACATGGTCTATGTGCAGGAGCGCGCCCAGTACGAGCCAATGGATGAGATTGAAGACAAGGACAATGTCACGATCCTGAACATCTCCGGTACCGAACTGCGTCGTCGTTTGGCGGAAGGTCTTGAGATCCCCGATTGGTTCTCTTTCCCAGAAGTGGTGACTGAGCTGCGCAAGACGCGCCCGCCGCGGTCGGATCAAGGCTTCACCGTGTTCTTCACCGGCTTTTCTGGCTCGGGCAAATCCACCATCGCGAACGCGTTGATGGTCAAGCTGATGGAGATGGGGGGGCGACCGGTCACGCTTCTGGATGGCGACATTGTGCGTAAGAACCTCAGCTCCGAGTTGGGCTTTTCCAAAGAGCACCGCGATCTCAACATTCAGCGGATTGGCTATGTGGCCTCTGAGATCACCAAGAATGGCGGGATCGCAATTTGCGCGCCGATCGCGCCCTACGCTACGACGCGCAAGCGCGTGCGTCAGATGATCGAGGAATACGGCGCGTTCTGCGAAGTGCACGTGGCCACGTCCATCGAAGAGTGCGAACGCCGCGACCGGAAGGGCCTCTACAAGCTGGCACGTGCCGGCAAGATCGCCGAATTCACCGGTATCTCTGACCCCTATGATGTGCCTGAAAACCCAGAGCTGAGCGTGGAGACAGAGAATGTGGATGTGGATAACTGCGCGCATCAGGTGATCCTGAAGCTGGAGCAGATGGGCCTCATCGCTGGGTGAGGCTGAGACGATATGAGACAGAGGGCGGCTTTTCCAAGCCGCCCTTTTTTCGTGAGTAACTCCCCATGTATGCGATTTCGTTGACAACCATTCCGCCGCGCCTGCCGCGCCTGGGGCCCGTCGTTGAAAGTTTGCTGGCACAGCGTCCAGCACCTCAGGCGGTGCACATTTACCTGCCCAAAGTCTGGGACCGGTTTGGGGCTGTGGAAAAGACCTATGCCGTCCCAAGTGGCGCTGTTATCCACATCGGCGATACAGATCTTGGACCTGCTATGAAAACGATCTGCTTTGCAAAAAATCACAGTACAGAGCATAAAAATCTCATATTTTGTGATGATGACTGGATTTATCCACAAGGCTGGGCAGAAACGCTTTTAAGCGCTGGGCAGGCAGGTGCTGCGGTGGCGGCCAGTGGGTTTGATGTTGATCGGCTAAAACGGCGGGCGGCACCCAAACCCGCCGGTTTTGTCGACATCGCGCAGGGCTTTGCTGGGGTATTGATCGACCCAAGCTGGTTTGATGTAAAGGACATTGTGCCCCCGAATGAGGCGCGTTTGGCCGACGACATTTGGCTGTCTGGCCAGCTCGCCCGGCAGGGCATTGCAATCCGGCTGTGCCCGGAGGCGCGGCGTGGGTTGTCGCCCGCTTTTGCGGATGGGTACGGGCTGCAGGATATTGAGGCACCGGGGCAGACGCGGGCCGAGGCAAATCAGGCGGCGCTTGATCTTTTGACGCGCCGATATGGGATTTGGCCGCCAGTGTGATGGGGCATGTTACGTGCGGCTCGCCGCTCCCTTTCGGGCGCGTCTCGCGGGTCAAGCGCCAACCTGGGCGCTGTCGAACGGACCGAAGAGGTCGTTGGGTGCCTGCAAGACACACGTTGCTTGTCAGTTTACTCCGCAGCAGTCCTCTCAGGCAAAGCCACCTCGTAGGGCAGACCCGCGAGGTTCTCATCGAGCGCTGTGATGAGCGCTTCGGCAAAGATCTCTCCACTGCGCAGCCTCAGCGGCAGCTTCAGGGCGAGCTCGATGATTTCACGGTCGCTGAATGGGGATGCGCATAGGTGTTCGGCGACGCCCAATGTCGCCAAAGCCTGCGGCGGTTGGTGCAGCTCAATGCGAATGAAGTCTTCCACCTGGCTTTGTAGTGTCTTGGGCAGGCTAGATTTCCAGCGTTCGTAGTCGGGTTCCACAGCATCACGCACAGCTTTTTCCGGCTTGCGGGCCAGGGCTGCGGTGATTTCAGCGGTTTTGCTGTCGCGCACGGGTTTGGGGGGAGTATCGCCCATCTGCCATCCGCCTTGGAGGGCATCAAGGCCCGCCGATGTCAGGACCAAGGCTTGCGACGGATAGAGCGCATCTATGCCCAGCTTTGTCTCTATCGGCACGCGCACCGCGCTGCTTGTCCGCAGCCAGAACAGGCACTTGCGTTCATTCCGCAATGCCCTGTCGCGCCCGAATGTATCAAAGGCCATGCCACGCGACATGGGTTGCAGGCCGATGCCCGCGGCGTTCGCCATCATCTGTGTCACAGCCAGGGTATTTGCATCTGAGCCTTTGCCAGAGTGCATCACGCAGACCCGCTCCAACGCGTGGCGTTTGTTGCCGGCGGCCGCCAGAAGAATGCGCGATCCGACGCCCGCATCGAGGGGCAAAACGACATTGCCTTTGGTGATCCAGCTTTGCACGATGCTGCGCAGCCGCATCGCCATTCTGTCAATCACCGGTGTGGCCTTTGCGGCCGTGACTTTGCGGATGGTATTGCGCAGGGGCCAGCCGCGATGGGCTGTGAAATCCGCCAGATCCAGCACATGATTGCCCGGCAAAAGCCGCACATCCGCATCCATGGTCTGGCCCATGGGAAAGACGGCAACGGCCGAAAGGGGCGTCTCTTCGGGGTTGGCACTGGCGCTGTTTGGGATGACCGGACGATCCAGCGTGAGTGAAACCGACGCCGCTGCAAGGCTGCTGGCTGCGTTGTAGAAGAGCGGCATGTGCCCCATCGCATCGCGGTAGATGCGGGTTTTGGTACCGCTATCCAGCATCATGACAAAACAGCCCGCTACGCCGCTGAGATAGTCTTCCAGATCGGCCTCGAAGCTAAGGCTTTTGCAGTTGAAATGGGCGAAAGAGGCGGCCGACAAAACGCGGCCCTCACTGTCGACGCCTGAGCCGAAAAACGCTCCAAAGACGCGATCCTTGTCGTCCTTGAGGAGTTCAGGCCGAACCGCCTCTCCGTGTAGGAGCGACCACTTGTTCACGGGCAATTCAGACATGCCCGGAACCTCTAATGTGCCCTCACGGGCAATGATGTATTGAGACTTGAATCCAACCGCTGGATCCAAACCATAATTTTCACAGCGTTCCACTGCGTCCAACATAATGGGCATACCTGCTCGCCTCGTTCTCAATTTAGCCGATCTTGTGTCGGTTTCTGCCTATTTCTTACCACATTTTCGCCGCAATGCAAAGATCTGCGGTGTTTGAAGGCCCAAAAGCCCGCTTTACGTTGCCGGATAGGCCTTGTATCGGACGAGCCAGCACCCTCGGGGATCGACGCGAACACCATGACTGCACCTCGTCAAGCCTTCATTGATGCCATGCGCCAAGTGGCCTCGACCGTGACCGTCGTGACGACAGATGGTCCGGAAGGCCAAGCTGGCGCCACGGTGAGCGCGTTCACCTCTTTGTCGGCCGATCCACCTTCTGTATTGGTTTGCCTGAAAGCGGACACGCGGATCGCTTTGGCGGTGCAGGGCAATGGGGTTTTTTGCGTCAATATCTTGCCGGAGGACGCGGTTGAGGTGGCTAAGGCGTTTGCCGGTATGTTTGACGACAAGCTCAGCAGTCGTTTTGAGGGGCTCGATTTTGCGGCAACCGAGTTTGGCCCCATACTCCCGCGCGCCACGGCCTTTACCTGTTCGTTGAATCATCGCCATTTTCATGGCAGCCATGCCATCTGCATTGGCGATGTGACGGGCATTTCAAATGCTGGCGAAAGGCCGCTCACCTATATGAGCGGGTCCTTTCACAGAGTTGGGCCAAAGCACGACTGACCTGCCATGAAATGAGTACATGTCGGCCAGAGTGTCGTCGATTTCAGGGCTTATGATGATCCCACGCGGCTAGAAAGGTTTGCGAGATGGGACAGTTGAAATACGGCTCTGGGTCAGATTGGTCGTCTGTGACGATGCATCAATCAGAGACTGGGCTGACAGTGTCGGAAAAGCTCGAGCGCTTCAAGATTGAGGCGGCGTCAGAGCTGGTTTTGCGTTTGGTTGGCGGGCTTTTGGTGGCCCTCTCAACGCTGCTTTGGGTCGTTTTGCCCATGGGTCTTGCCGGTGATCAGCTTGCGTCTCATGCCATGCTTGCGGCGATTTTTACGGCTGTTGGTCTGGGCGTCTATGCCTATGGCTCGCGCGGGTTTCGGCGCCAGGTCTCGTTTGACGGCGCGCGTCGAGTGCTGTCGCTGACCAAGATCAACATCAATCAGCAAAACCGCGTGGCACGGTCCTTTGGATTTGACGAGATCGAAAGTGTGTACGTGCGTCGGCCGACCAAGCGCTCTGGCTTTGCATCCCTGTTGGTGCGCGTCGCAGGGACCAAAAATCCGGTCCTAGCGCTGACCGGCGAGCAGTCCGAACTAGAGCAAGTTCACCGCGTGCTGTGCGATCTTGTTCACGGCACTGAAAGACGTGTCGCGCGCGTTCCTCTGCGCAAGCGTCAGCGGCTTGGTGGGTTTTCAGCCATCCGTGCCTGACGCCCGGGTGAGTTGTCAGCCTTCGAGCTCGGCCAGGAACTTTTCCGCATCAAGGGCGGCCATACATCCCATCCCGGCGCTGGTAACGGCCTGACGATAGGTGTGATCGGTTAGGTCACCGGCCGCGAAAAGACCCGGGATCGAGGTGCGCGTACTGCCAGCATCCACTTTGACGTATTCGCCGTGATGCATTTCGAGCTTGCCTTTCACCAGTTCGTTGGCCGGAGCATGGCCGATGGCAATGAAGACACCCTTGCAGGGGATCTCAGAGGTCTCGCCGGTGCGATTGTCGCGCACGCGCACGCCGGTCACGCCCTTTGGATTGTCATCACCCAGCACCTCATCCAGCTCATGGAACCAAAGTGGCTCAATCTTTGGGTGCTTCAACAGACGGTCCTGCAGGATCTTTTCAGCGCGCAATTCATCGCGGCGGTGAATGAGGGTCACCTTGGAGGCGAAATTGGTCAAAAACAGCGCCTCCTCTACGGCGGTGTTGCCGCCGCCGACGACGACAATCTCTTCGCCCCGATAAAAGAACCCGTCACAGGTGGCACAGGCCGAGACACCAAAGCCTTTGAACGCGTCTTCGCTGTCGATGCCCAGCCACTTGGCGCGGGCGCCTGTCGCCAGAATGACAGCATCCGCGGTGTAATGCGTGCCGCTGTCGCCCTTGGCCGTGAACGGGCGGCTTTCTGTATCAAGCTCGGTGATGATGTCGCCGATGACCTCGCAGCCCATGGCTTGGGCGTGGGCTTCCATCCGCACCATGAGGTCGGGGCCTTGGACTTCTGTGTCGCCGGGCCAGTTTTCAACTTCGGTGGTGGTGGTCAGCTGCCCGCCGGGTTCAATGCCCTGCACCAGAATGGGATTGAGCATCGCCCGCGACGCGTAAACAGCGGCCGTGTAGCCCGCCGGGCCAGAGCCGATGATCAGGGTTTTGGTGTGGCGGGTGTCAGACATGGGCAGGCGCCTTTTTAGGTTACGCAGGTTAGGTCGCTCAGGGACGAGTCAGGGGTTTGATATAGCGGCGGTCGCAGAGCCGGAAAACCCCATGCAAAGCAGATATGCAGCTGAGCACAAGCGAGACTGTCCGTCAGGACAGAAGAGCGGCGCTGTTTTGGGCAAATCACGATCCATTGCAAAACAATCTTTCCCAAGCGCGAAATATTATTGCGCGCGCAATGCGGGCTGCTATAACAAATGCGAATTTTAAGGAATGCCCCATGCCCGCAACCCGCCTGGATGAGATTGATCGTATGATTTTGGCCGAGTTGCAGTCAGATGGTCGCATGACCAATGTCGAACTGGCCAAGCGCGTGGGCATCTCTGCGCCGCCCTGTCTGCGGCGGGTCCGCACTCTAGAGGAAAGCGGCTATATCAAAGGCTATCACGCCGATGTCGACGCCCGCGAGTTGGGGTTTGAAGTGCAGGTCTATGCCATGGTCGGTCTGCAAAGCCAGGCCGAGGTCGACCTGAGCGCGTTTGAAGCCAAATGCGCGCGCTGGCCCTTGGTTCGGGAATGCCACATGCTGAATGGCGAGGTGGATTTCATTCTCAAATGCGTGGCCCCCGATCTGTCGACCTTTCAGCGGTTCCTAACCGAAGAACTGACGGCCGCACATAACGTGATCAGCGTGAAGACATCACTGGTGATACGTGGCGCGAAAGACGAGCCGGGCGTGCCCTTTGATGTTCTCGAAGAACGCATGAGCCGCAGCGCCTAACCGCGGCGAGCCGGGCCGCGACTACTTTGCGACGGGCTGCCTAGGCCAGTTCCGCTGCGGAATCGAAGGTGTCGAACGGCAGGCGTGGATGCGCCAGCGGACCGAAATCACGCACATCTTTCACATGTGGAAAGAACGACATGAACAAAGCGAGCATGTTGGGGCCCATGTTCCTCTCAAACCCTGCGCCGGGGTGAAAACTCTCGACATCCATCCCGTTTGCCGAGACGATCGCGTGCTTCGGCAGGCATAGGTGATAAGTGGTCAAGGGCGTAGGTGGAACGATCTCAATGGCGTTTGTCCCGTCGGCAACTTTGCTGGCGGGCGTGAGCGGGCGCTCATCGCCTTGAACCGAAAAGCGGGCCGGACGCCGCAGCAGCAGACGCGCGCCGGGTCCTGCCAAAAGATCCGCATGGGGGCGGGCAGGTCCGAAACTGTCAGAGGTGATCCGCGTGAGGCTGCCCCCTTCGGGCATGTCGACGGATCGCGGGATCAGGGTCATCGCTCCTACCCAGATCAGTGGCGCGGTGATGTCATCCATCGTCATGATGCGCATGCCGGGCATCAGATCTTCAACCGCAACAGGCCCTTCATCGGTTGCAATGATCGTGCCATGGGCGAAGGCAGAAAAAGCAGCTTCAAAGATGGGCATGGCCGGACCGATCTGATCTGAGCGCTTTACATCCCCGGCCTGGGTCAGGGCTTTGATGCTGTATTTCCGCATCTTGAGCGGTTTGCGCGCAGGTTGCGCGGCGGTCGCACTTTCGCTGCGAGAGCGTAAGGAAAACTGGGTCGCCGAGAAATGTGTGGCGTCAGTTGGGGCTGCCATGTTGTTTCACCCTTATCAGGTCGTCACAACCGCGTCGGCCCCCACCGACAACGACAGATGGACTAGTTACTGTCATCTTGCAGCGAAAAGCTTTCATACATCGGGCACAGTTTAGTCAAATTTGACGCCCAAATGTCCTAAGCTTTCGCACAATGCCCGCGCTTGCACGGAACTGTTGCCCCTTCCCCAAACAATGCCGCCCCATTTCGAACACATTTCGACTGTGCGGCACGCGAATCAAACTGGTTCAAGCAGACCAGCGATCAGGCTGTTTTCACAACCTGCTGAACCGGTGTCATACGGCGCGCCATACGGGCTCCGCGGTGAAACGGCAAAGCGGGCTGGGGTTGTGCGCTGTTCTCAAGAACGGCTTTCATCCAACGGGTTTTCATAGTGCTTTCCTTTACTCGACACCCCTGATCCGGGGCATCCCCTTCCATGGTTCGCAAGATCACCCAACTTTGCGGCAGGCGTGAGGCCGATTTGAGTTATTTGGCGTACACTTGCGGTTTTCTGAAACCGACGCAAAGACCGGCACGCTCATGTAAAGAAAGGGTTTTCCAGGGTCTGTTTGAGAATATGGGTCAAAATAGGGCACTTGAAGCCCTGCGGATGCCGCAACCTGTCTACGAGAGTGCTCGATGCGAAGCGCAGGCCGGAATCAGGTTCGCCCGTGTGTGTCATGAGCAGGTAGGAGAAAAAACGATCCGCATTTGAATAGGTGCAATGCCGGGTCCATTCTGCATGGCCCACGCCCGCATCACGCAAGCGCTTGAGCCCGTATCCTGGCAGGTCAAAAAGCATGCGGTCGCCCTTGCCTGCCGCAAAGAACTGATCATTGTCAGCCTGCGCGGCCGCGAACATGTCAAAGAATTCCGGGCCCACCTCGTAGGACGCTTGGGAAATGGCCGGCCCAATAACAGCGCGCACGCGATCCCGCTTGGCGCCCAACCCTTCCATGGCATCAACCGTGGCCTTCAAAACGCCATCCAACGCGCCACGCCATCCGGCATGGGCGGCGCCGATCACCTGCGCCTCAGGATCCGCAAACAGCACTGGCAGGCAGTCAGCTGTCAGAATGCCCAAGGCAATGCCGGGGGTGTCGGTGACCATCGCGTCGGCCTTGGGCCGTTTTTCCATGTTTGCGATGTCGCTGATCACCGTCGCAGAATGCACCTGGTAGAGCGTGTAAAGGGCGCTGTGCGCGACCTGCATCGCGTCTGCGACTTTGGCTCGGTTCTGCTCTACGGCCTCGGCCTTATCAGATGAACCAGGGCCGCAATTCAGCCCTTTATAGATGCCCGAGGACACGCCACCTTTGCGCGTGAAGAACCCATGCCGCAGAGGATGAAGCGTCTCAGACGTGATGATATCAAGGCTCATGATGCGGCCATCCTGGATCGCCGCCACCAGTAAAGGCCCAATAGGATCATCGGGATTGTCAGGATTTGCCCCATCGTCAGGCCAACCCCGCCCATGTGCAGCGCAAGGCCCAGCGGATTGCCAGCGCTGACAAAATGCGCATCGGGCTGGCGTACGAATTCCACCGCAAAACGCGAAAGCCCGTAGCCTAGAAAGAAAATGCCCGTGGCCGCCCCCATGCGTTTGAGCGCGCCGCTGCGGAACACCATGTAAAGCAGGATGGCGCCGAGGATCAGGCCCTCCAGGGCGGCTTCATAAAGTTGCGAGGGATGGCGGGCGCAGAGGCCCTCAACGGTTGGGCAGAACTGCGCGGCGTCACCGGGAAAGATCACGCCCCACGGCACATCTGTAGCCCGGCCCCAAAGCTCTGCATTGTTGAAATTGGCAAGCCGCCCCAAAAGGAGGCCGATGGGGAACACCATGCACAGCACATCCGCCAGCGACAACCAGGGCACGCCGTGCTTGCGAGCAAAGAGAATGCAAGCCGCTGTGACACCCAACAGGCCGCCGTGAAACGACATGCCACCGGTCCAGACCGCCAGTATTTCAAGCGGATTGGCGAGGTAATAGGCGGGTTGGTAGAACATAACGTAGCCCAGACGCCCGCCCAGGATCACACCCACAACGATCCAGGTGAGCAGGTCTTCCACCTGCGCCACAGTCAAGATGGGTTTGTCATCTGGCCAGAGTCTGGGGCGTTTCATCGTGGAACGCACCACAAAGTAGCCGATGACGAACCCCACGATATAGGCCATGGCGTACCACCGTAGGGCGAACTCAAGTCCGAAGAGTGAGACTGTGAAAATCTCGGGCGAAAGATCTGGGAATGGGATCGCGGCCAACATGGCGCCTCTTTGGGGTGATGGGCCAAACGAAGTCAAGGTGCGACGATGTCAAGCTTGCCCCGCGTGGGCTTGGTCACCATATAGGGTGGCATAGCAAAAGAAGGCAGCGCCCCATGCAAACCCGCAACAAAGTCCTTGATGATCTAAGCCAATTGATGACCAACGCCATGGGCGTGGCCCAGGGCGCCCGGGAGGAGGCCGAGACCGCGTTCAAATCCATGGTGGATCGCTGGCTGGCCGAACGTGATTTCGTCACGCGCGAAGAGTTTGACGCGGTGCGCACGATGGCGCAGAAAGCGCGGGAAGAGAATGCAGAGTTGATGGCGCGGATCGAGAAGCTGGAGAAATCCAAGAAGACATAAAGTTCAGGCTCGGTCCAAATACAGAGCGGCGAAATGGTTTTTCTAGCTCAATCAAATTTGATCGCGAAGCGAAACTCGGCAGCGAAGCGGTGCGTCGCTGAAAGACCTGCCTGAGCCCAAGCTGAGCATTCGTCGGCGCGCAGCGAATGACCGAAATCCAGTTGAGTATTCCCACCGCTTCAGGTACCGTAGTGTTTGGCCTTGCTCGGGCCTCCCCCCTCCACTGGGGCAGCATTTGTCATGCGGAGCGACACGATTTCGAGCCTATCCTGTTCGAGCACGCGCATAAGGAGGGATTGCGGAGACCGCTCGTAAATGGAGGTTCAAGATGAAACTCTCTTCACCAATCTACGCAATCAAGCGTCAAGCAAAACTGCTGGCACGCGACAATGACATCAAGCTCCACGAGGCACTCAACCAGCTCGCCACAAAAGAGGGCTTTAGGGACTGGAGCCACTTGGCATCCAGCTATTCCAATGCAACGCCAGCCAAGGAAGTTATGAGCCAGCTCAATCCAGGCGACATGATTTTGATCGGTGCGCGCCCTGGTCATGGAAAAACCCTGCTCGGGTTGGAGTTGGCTGCATTGGCTGAGAAAAGCAGTCGCAAAGGCTATATTTTTTCCTTGGATTACAATGAAATGGATGTCTGGGATCGATTTGAATAACTCGGGATCGACCTAAATGCAAATGCCCGCTCCATCGTGGTGGACACCTCGGACGATATTTGCGCAGCTTACATCGTTGAATGCCTTGAGAATGCGCTTGGTGATGCACTGGTCGTTGTCGATTACCTACAGCTCTTGGACCAAAGGCGAAGCAATCCTCCGCTTCAAGAACAAGTCCAGGCGCTAAAGGAATTTGCCATTGGGCAAGGGGCGATTGTGGTTCTGATCTCGCAGATCGACCGCGCTTTTGAGCTATCGTCCAGCGACATGCCTAGCATCGAAGACGTAAGGCTACCCAACCCCGTTGATCTGTCACTTTTCGACAAGCTGTGCTTCCTACATGGCGGCGAAATCCAGATCGAGAAGGCTGCATGAGGTCTGCCTAGACTCCTTTGCGGACGCTCGGTGAATGTCCGCAAATTCGCGCAGAGCAGGCTTCTAGTGCTACTTCGAGCTTGCCGCACCGCCGCAAGTCCGCTTTGAGCCCATACCTCCCACATCCTGCAAGTTTTGAAAATCACCGTTATCCGCCAAAACCCGACATTTGGATCATGTAATTTATCCAATCCTACTGTTCGATTGAAGGTAAGCTGCGGCGCTCTAAATCTCAAAAAAAGTTGCTATCACTTTCAAAACTAATCGGCGCAAAAATTTCCCAAAAAGTCTAAGTCTAGGACGATTTGTTTGATATCGTGGCCAACAATCTCGTCTTCGATAAAGTCGAGCCCCGCCATCAACCCAGAATAGGTCGGGGTATATGTTGGCGTTCCCTCGAAGATAATTGTCTGACCTGCCTGACACACTTTCAAAAATGCGCAGTATCCTGGGATCAGGTCTTCCATCCGGTCTTTGACCAGCGAAACGCCATCCTGATGATCGAAATCATCCAAGCGTGCGTTTTGATCAATGGAATTCACCCAATACGGCAGCAGTAAGAGATCTGCATCAATGACTTCAATGCGCTCCAGACTTATCGGGGCGCGATGGCGTCGCGTGCCCTCACCAAAGACCTGCTCAAGAAATTCCACGACAGCCGGCGCCGGCGTGATACCCAAATGATCCATGGCGCCGGACAATGCGTGAAACCGTTGAGCGACCAAAAGGTCATCAAAGTCTATAGAGGTGACAAAAGCCACGTCGATGTTTTGCGGCATAACAAGGGCTGCCTTAACCTCAGCGGCCCGGTCTAAAAAACGTGCGTGCAATTGCTTTTGGGCGTCTCGTTCGCCAATGGCCTCGGCAACTTGCGCGCTGATTTCCGGAATTGAGGTATGGACATCAATCATGACCGTTGGCGCGATGGCGGATAGCTGGTCAAAATAGTCAAGTTCCCAATCACGGCCGAGGATCAAATCCGGCTCCAGACTTGCGATCTTCTCAAAATCCATCCAGCCGATCCCTTCAAATCGACCATCTTCGTAAGCAAGACTTGTGTGATATCTGGTCGTCGGTTGGACAAGGAGTTCTTCGCCATCAGGTGCCCATCCAAACTCCCCCACCAAGCGATCGCCACCGCCCAGTTCATAGACAGAGATAGACAGACTGAGCGAATGCAGTGTGACAATCCGTTGTGGCTGTTTCACCACACAGGTGGTTCCGGCCAAGTGCTCAATCTGTCTTTGGCCTTCAGGACAGTCGGCGCTGGCCATAGCAGGCGAGGCAAAAAATAAACATAAAGTAAGCGCCATACGGTGCATAATCTGTATATTCCCTAATCGCGTTTCATCGAGTTTTCCCATCTGATCAGGGCCAACTTACAAACAAGCATCACGGCATCTGTTTTTCATCGCCCAATGCATAAGCTATTTGCCCAAAGGGGCGGCATCAACGTGACACCGCCCCCAATTGCCTATGCTTGCATTCAAACTGTTTGCCAGTCCGCTAGAACCGGAAAGATGCGGTCAACGTATAGTTTCGTGGTGCCGCAAACCTTTGGCTGGACACCAAGGACTCGCCCTGATCGATAAAGGTATCATCGAGCAGGTTTTCGATATTTAATCTCAACTCGAAATTTTCACTCGGCCGATAATAGGCAAGAGCATCGACGCGAGTGAAGCCATCTCTGGAGGCCTGAGGCGTTGTGCGAGCCCCAAAGAATAGATCGTCGACATATCTGATCCCGCCACCTATCCCGAAGTCACGGAAGGGGCCCGTTTGGAAGTCATAAGTCGCGAAAAGCGACGCTGTGTATTCCGTGGACCCTCGGACTTTCCGCCCGAGAAAAAAAGGATCGGTTGCCTTGGTAATCCGGGCGTCGACGTAACCCACTGAGCCTATAATGTCGAGCCCGGCGATCGGTTCACCTGAAAACTCCAGTTCCAATCCTTCGGCCGTTTGCTCGCCTACCTCGATTGCGAAACCAGGGTTCAAAGGATCGCCTTCGGCAACGTCGCGGCGTACTGTCTGGAAAGCCGTTAATGACGCAAACATCTGTCCGTTAAAGAATTCTGTCTTGGCACCCAATTCCACGTTGTAGCCCGTCTCCGGGCCAATCAGGCGGCCGCCAACCTCAATGGCCGGGAACTGGGGGTCAAATGATGTCTGGTATGTTGCAAACACGTTCGTGTTCTGCGTGATCGCATAGCTAGCGCCCAAACGGCCGGTGAATGCCTCATCGCTGCCGGTCAGCGTATTGTTATTGCGGTCAACAACCTTGCCATCCGTCCAGTCATAGCGCGCTCCAGCTACGAGCGTTAAGCCATTCAAAGGGCGCGCAACAATTTGGCCGAAGACGGAATACTGCTCATAGTCCACATCGTTGTTGATGAAGAATGGTCTGGTGTCGAAATCTGAGCGGCTGACGACGAAGTTGTTGACGGGATTGAAAACGTTGTCCGTTCCCAAAAAGATGTACTTGGATGTACCAAGAGTCTCCAGTTTCTGGAACTGAGTGCCGACCACGTAGTCGCCCTCTCGACCGAACAGATTGTGGTTGCCAGAAAGGTAGATTTCGCCGGTGAAATTTTCGCGGGCCGTGTCCAAAAGTGACGCATACATGTTTGTCGTGCCAAGAACCTCTCCGGGCAGCAGGTCCCCAGGCAAGGTCAGACCTCCTGGCTGGAAAGCGTAGATATCCAGGTTCGTTGTTTCGGCATTGCTGTAGAGCGCCTTTGCATTGAGCGACAAACCTTCCACAAACTCATGTTCGTACTCAGCAT
>ERZ1740059.802-NODE-802-length-16002-cov-9.140716_pt1 | contig 16002 bp, 14 predicted proteins | sample MGYA00581744_ERZ1740059 | MGnify/ENA primary metagenome ERZ1740059 (study PRJEB43018, sample SAMN04849738) | marine metagenome | isolation source: floating plastic debris | place: Pacific Ocean | collected 2008-08-28 | study: EMG produced TPA metagenomics assembly... | reverse complement strand
GCAGTATTGTACAGCATTTTGACCGAATCCATGCTGACGATAGAAGTGTATAATAAGTTGATGATTTCCGTACAGTTTGAGATAATAGAGACACTCCTGTACATGTTGCTGATTCTCATCTAGCTGTGCTGCATCCCACTCCAGTAACGGTACCTTAATAAAAGATTAAAGGGTTTGGAGTTGAAAATTATTTTGGAGTTGCAACCCTTTATAACTCAGTGTTTATACAACTAGTCCATTACCAAGTCTGCGTACAGAAACCATTTCCGGCCTTTTACTTAAACTTGAAAACCTCTTGCAGTCCAAAGCTCAACCTCATAAATTATGCAGGCATAATTACTTATCTTTTAAAATTGAAACTATGACTTTCATTCAAACATCTATAGCTACTGGCGAGCAACCGGTTAGAGCTCACGCCTAATCGGTCCAAAACTTGCCAACATCACACCGATACTTACTGTTTTACTGATATCGTGACTATTGGATGTGAGAGCGTTCAGTGTGGTCTGTATGGATGTCTGTGTGTAGGTGCCAGTAGTCTGTGCTGTAAAACCTTCTATAGTACTGATGATATCATTCAGTACAGAACTATAAGCTACTGTGGGTGAGTGCTTGTCCAAAGGAGGCTGAAAGAAGTAAACACAAAATATTACAATATTGTACTGTATGTTTGATCGTTCTGGTGCCAAAATTCACAACATGCGCTTATGAAAACCCATGCTCCGTTTATAATAGAATTACCATCTTCCATTTGTTGTTCCATATACAAACTCTGACTCGCATGCAACAACCCAAAATCCAGCAAAACCCTAGTTTGAGGCCATAAACTGTCGTCCCGGGCCCTAATATCGAGGCGGTCCAGTGGACCGACTTGATAATAGGGCCTAGGACAACATTTTCTGGCCTTAAACCACCAAAACCCTTATTCTCTTTGCGATTCCTGCTGTCGGACCAATCGTTGAGGCAGTTTGACCAACTGGTGTGCAAATGGGAAGCAAAAAAGCGTATCAAACCTTCATGAACTTGGAAAACTTGTCTCTGGCTCCCATATAATCAGCTTTTCTCAGACAGCTGAGTCCCCAGTGTGTCCAGATACCAGTCGTCTCCAAACCAAACTTAGTGGAGATCTCCATCGCTAACTCTGGTCTCTCATCCTCCATCAGTCTGTCTCTCAATCTCCTGCATCAAGAATAGAGAGACATTAGCCAATAATTATGATCTAGGTTTGTTTCTTTTACAAAATCGAGTTCGTATTGCATGTACAACGTATCATGATGTGTAACAAGTTGCTTTTGACAAACCAATCTATTTCGGTATTGAATATAGTATGATGGATGTGTTTTCCTCATAGAATTTTAGGACACGTTAAGGTTTTTAGTGTTACATTGTTTTAGATGATACTGATGATGTGGGCCCAGCACTCACCTGATATTATCTAGCTTACGGAGTTCTTCGACAGTTGGAAGGTCAAGGTAGTAATCAGACAATAATAGACTGAGAACTTCAACAATATTAGAATAAGTCTCACAAAGTGCCACCCCGTCTGCATAATGTTCCCTCATAAAGAGCAGCTTTGCATTCAGGAGAAGAAACTTCATCATGCTACAAAATAAACAAAATACAAACATAAAAACTCAAATTTATGACAGTGACTTGTGATCAGCTGGTTGAACTCAGAAAGTAACTCAAAATATGGTAGGAAAGACAACTCAAAGTCATTCATTATTTCTTTAGCTGTAGGCAAAAGTATCTGCATAGCTCTTTATTGTTGGAATGTAGATCAGCCCCCACCCTCCCTTGATTCTTTAGCTGACAAAATGGAGTATAGTTGGCGAATGAGGCCATTGAGAGACAAAATTTCTAAATTAAATGGCGCAACGCTGCCGATCAGATCAGCATGTTGCCTCTATCATATACTATATGATATTTTTATAGCAAAGCTTGTGCGTAATGTTCTGGTGAAAATGAAAGAAATATGAAACGTTTGCTAGTAATGGAAACCCTTCTGGTGGCAGTATACATTCACCAAAATGGTGTAGGTAATAGTTTGGCTTGATGATACATGCGGACAAGTCAATAAACACGTAGAGGTTCGATGGTGTCAGGGTCTTAGGGTCATAACTGGCTCAAAACCATAAGAGGTAGACATAACTTCATGTTGTATATGGCTTCAACTTCCTGGTGCAATTTCAGCAGCTCTGAACTGGCTTTTAATTGAACTAGGCTTTGGTATGCATTTGAAAGGATCATATTTGACCGGGGCATTCCAGAAGCCTAAAATTTTCCTTGTATTCATTAACATCAGAGATTTAGGAGTTTCTCACTTTCGAAGACGTTGCTCATGGTGAAGGCCGGCTGTTCATGTCTGAATATACCACAGCTGATATATAATTTGATAAAGCTCTAGTATATGACAGATTCATACTGATCACATTTGACTGTAACAACAGCTACAGAAGAGTTGATCAGCAGGTAAGTGTTATTCATGTGCTTTTATTGTTCAATTTAATAAGCATAGGTATATTGGATAGGATGGCTACCGGTACAGAAAGATTTACTGACGGCCTATTTTTATTGTCTGGCATACTTGTTAACCTTGCCGCAATGGTTTCTGCCAGACCCAAGCTCGGGATGAAAGCTATAGTGCCTATTTATTGAAACATTATAATACAGTGGCCATTCTAGGGAGGGTCGCAGTTGTAGGTACCCTTTGAGTTGGGGAAAACATTTTGTCGACAAAAATCGATAATACATGTACATCAAACCCATAGGTGAATAATAAAGATGGGTATCATTTCCGGATGAAACACCACTATACTCTTGCTGTGACAGCGAGTGGGCAAATAGCACCAAATTTCACGGGGAGATAGCTTGCTTGGCAGTGTTGAAACAGGGTTCAACGGGGTGTGTTCAGGTAGGAGTTGTCTACACTAGGTCCCTAAGTTATTCATAGTTGTGTATTACATTAGTGAATTTTTTGTCATCATGTTTCACGCGAGGTTTGCCCACACACTGTATGGCATGGGAAAAGTGTGTGTTATACAATGCAGTTATGACCTGCACTCTTCAATGGATAAAACCATATTGGTAAACTTTAGTATTTCCCGAGCCTTCTGTTTGTAATTGTTTTTTGATTGGTTAGAGGCTTATCTGGGTACGCTGATTTTCTATTCTACCCTATGTATGTACTTTGATACAAACTCACACAAAGCGTTATTTTGTGTGAAAGCGAAATACACAATCATAGGAGGGGCCCCGTGTAGACATCTACCGCCTGATTACTCCCTGTTAAAACTGCATCACACTCTTCCTCTAATGCCTCAAATTCCTTGCTTACTTACAGCCGGAAAATAATGTCGTACTACTCACAACCGCAAACAACGTTGCAATGCTATGCGCCACAACCACCAGTACAGACTTATTTACCACCTCTTGTGAACCAGCAGTGGATCCAGCCAGGCTACCACCCCATACAACAAGCTTATCAGGTCCTACCACCGATAGGCTATGTAACACCACAGCAGACATACTTCAATGATTCATACGATGAGGACTTGAATGTGAGTGTATACTATGACAATCAAGGAAGGGTAGTAAGACAGCAGACACGCCAATCTCGACATATACAACGCAGCTATACTGTTATTTATAACTAGAGAGACTGATTTTTAAACAATACACTGTCACAGTGAACACCAATAATATTGTGATGTGTTATATGAAACGTTGAAACCTGGAACTCAAGCGATGATTACATCTATATCGTCAGTGGGCAACAGTTCCATTTTCCTAAAGATTTACATATGCAACAGAAATTCTGCACCACTGCAACAATTTTTTTTCAACAGCTGAATGTATTTTTAAGAGGGACAACTTTCTTCAACGCTTTTTTTCATTTTAAAAAGCATTGTTACAGTTTTAGTGTGTGTGTGGTTCAAATCTCAGTTCAGTCGTTGGTCTGCCAATATTGAACTATTTTTGCATCTGGTCACAAGCTTTTAAAAATCTCAGCAAAATCATAGATATGATGTAATATTCTCAAACTTCCTGGTGCAAATCACAGCCTGATTAGGTTTGCATGTAATTCAATTATGCACTGCTGTTATGCAGCCAAATTTAAATTGAAGCCATTTCTCAATTTTGATCTTAAAAATGATTACATAGTTACTTTCATCCTTTCAATGTAAGCATGTTCGCAGTGCTTCTGATTAAAATAGGCGCTGGTATGGTCGTACAAGGAAAAATTGGTAAGAGTTTTCCACAGTCATCCAAGTTTGTTTGTTATTTATATAGGGTTATTACCCATGACTACAATTGTTCACCTGTATCCTGACCTAAAATTTAGGATCTTCAGGAGCAGTTTGACTCCTGCAACAGTACCACTGGAGAGAGCTTATGGTGCAGATTGTTTCCTGATGCTGGTGACTTAAGCAGTGGTCTGGCTGGCAGGTTGGTCTGAGATTTTTGACGATGATGAATTATTTGAATACTGTGTTATGCTTGTATAGAACTTAGCATCTGTTATATTTATGCTGTTTATGCTATTTACAAAAGGACAGAATTTCTGACACAAAACTGCTTAAAGTACATATTTTTGTGCAAACAATAAGTGCAGTGATTACAACAACTTCCTCCAAGAAGATATTGGTGATAATCGTGTTTTCTTATCCAATATCAAGACCTTGAGTCATGAGGAGATATGAAGAGGAATTCCAGTGTCCAATATGCTTTGATACCCGACCGGACAGAGGATTCAAACTGTTCTACCCCTGTCAACACTATGCATGCACTAACTGTACAGGTATGAGATATTAACAATCCACATAGCACTGCAACACCATTTTCAACGGTTTTGTTTGTGTAACAATGCAATTGCACACCACTACCGAAACTAAAAATAATGCAGTTGCAGGTCGTCCGTGATACACACTGTAACTTTTTTAAACTGCAACCATTTCTTGTACAGTTTATTGGCAACAATTGTTTAAAGAAAAATTGTTGTAGCTACATTCGTCGTGTTGGGAGACATATGCATACTCACATTTTGACTATAGGCCTACATGTGATTTAAATACATATTTCTCGTTCAATCAGGTTGGGTCTTATTTGATAATTTGATTATTACCTCTGACACAACAACATCTTCAAATTTTCCCAAGATCTTGCTATCTCTGATAAACTTAATATCTATGGTACCAATAGACAATGCAGACAGCTACATCTTTCAATAACCGGTTGTCAATAGTCAATCTTTTAAATTAAAGTTATTTGTTTAGAAAATCTAGAAGAAGATTCCAATGAAGCTGACACTTTTCGATGCCCCGAATGTCGCCGAAATGTCAACAAGAAACCATACGATTATCGCCTAGCCAACAACAGAATTAAGAGCAGTAGAAAGGCCAGCTTGAATCGCAGGCGAATGCCAAAACCACTTTTCCAAAGCTTTCCAGACCTTAATCCCTGCTCTAGCCCAGTCCAAACTTATGAAAGCATCGTGGCAGACTGGACGGATCAACTCAATCCATTCAGTAGGAAGAACCGTCAAGTATCACGCAGCTTTGAAACAGGAGAAGAATCAGATTTTGGAATTAGGCTGCCCCCTATCCATCTTCCGAGGCTGGCAGGTTACAGTCAAGGAGCAACGCTTCGACCATGTCGTGAAAAAGGTCAGGAGAAGACCTATGTTCATCATGATCCAAATGGTAGTGTGACTTATGAGCACACATATAAATATGAACGTAGCACCACTTCCTTTATGTAAACACTGACTGTAGAAGCATTCAGAGAATTCTGTAATCCCTCGCTTCTTTTTGTATTTTGTGTGTGGGAGATCAAACATAACAGACTGTGTATAATTGCCGAGTTTTTTTTCTTATATTATGGTAATGACTTTCCTGCGTTCTTGAAATATGGCTGCTTTGAACTCGCCTCTTTTTGTGATTCAAATTTATTTCATGAATGAATGCGATTTTACATCAGTTTAACAGTGTGGAACTAGGGTACCAACCCAAATGTGATGAACATTCCTTTTTAATCATTTTTGACGATGTGTTCTGCTTTTTGTGTGACCAAATTTGAGGATTTCCAAGATGAGATGGGGTGAATGTCATCCTTGATGTCATGGACTATAGTGCATGTTAAAGAGTATCCCACAATGCATTACTATGGATCACTAAGTCAAATGATCACATATCTATAAAACATTATTTATGACTTAATATTGTTTGAAATTCCGGTCCAAAAATGCGTAGTGGGAATGTAGTTAATATACTCTAGAGGAGGAAAGTATTAGCATGAGGAAATTTTAGCATGTTTACACCCTGAAAAATTTAAGTAGCTCAAATTATTGTATACATGAAGCATTGAGTTTTGGCGTATTCAAAAATTCAAAAACTCTCATGCAGCTAAATTAAACTCCTGGTAAAATCTACTCCTCTAGGGTACCCTATTAACACTCACCTGATGACAAGATTGTAGTCCACCTCCTGGTTGATGGCTTCAGGTCTGATCGGTTTGATGATATGAGACAATCTCTCACATAGACTCAGCATGTGTTTACCGCATTGTACAGAGTCATCATATAACTTTAATATGTCTGTGCATAGTGACACACTAGGCGCCTGTAACAGAAATATGTCATTAGGTAGTTAAAAACAAGAAAATCCTTGGTTCAGACAAAGCAGTGTCAAAGTGACCACACACAGAATCAAACTGACCACACAGTATGCACACTGAGCTTGTGCAAAACCCCTAACCCCAAAACCTCAAACCCCAAACCCTAAACCCCAAACCCCAAACATACAAAGATATTTTACTCATCAAATTCCTTATGATGCTAAAAAGGGTGCAAATTTGACTTTTGCCTTGTGCAAAACGTGCAAAAGTTCTGTCTTTCACACAGCCACACAAATCGCCCAAATTGGTGTTTAAAAAATTCACTTTTTATTAAAGGGATTGCTATAAAAATAACAGCAAGACCAGCATATTTGTGCACAGACATTAACCCAATTTCAGAGCATTGGTACAGCCAAAGCCATTATGTAAAGTACATATTCTTCACCTCCAGCAGTGTAAAAAGTGTCCGATTTATTGAACATTCGTGTTTTGAGACCGAAACCAGGTGCATCCCATACCTAGTTAGTGCATAATCCCTAGAAAACAAAGCATAAGCCTAAGTTTTTATTGCAGTGCTTTCTCATGCTTGAAAAACTCAAGACAACAGTCAGCTTCTACAGGAAACAATTAAAAAAGGTGGCCATGGGTGGCCCGATTCTACGAAATAAACGAAATATCGCAAGCTAAGCATTAGTGCAACTCTTTTGTTTGAATGAATAGAGAGCAAAAATGTCTGTATTGACCACCGATTTGCTATTTAAGCCTGCCTGGCTTCAGTTTAATAGAACAATGAAACTGTAAAAATTCATTGGTAAGTCAGGGAGCTATATACACCAGAAATACACACTTCCAAAAATTGTGTTGACTTTTCCCAGGAAATCAAAATTATCACCTTCTTTACAGCAAGAACGTATTCTAACATCACCGCAATTATAGCAGATAAAGAAACACATAAAGATTTGTCTCAGCCTTGTCCCAACTAACAAGAAATCATAAAAATGGGTGGAGAGTGCCACCGTGTTGAAAATAACCATACAAGAAGAGATTTTCAATTTGAAATCAGTTGAAACATTTTATGAAAGTCCGCCCGAGCAGGTTATACATATGCTACCAGTATAAGCCAAACAGTTACCTGGTTGAACGCAACCTGCAACGATCACTGCAGTAAGTAGATGCCGATGTCTGACTGGTAAACCCGGATAATATACAGACTCACTCCCGACACTTGAAAGTCTGTTTGACATGCAAATATTATCCTTAGATCACACATCTAAGAATAATGATTTCATTGATGTATGATTTTTGATTTGACCTATCTGATACAGGAAATTTGCGCGGGTCACGCTAAAAAAAGCAGGTACATCGCCTTCAACCACAAACTTTATCATCAATTAACGATCACTTCTTCCGAATATTTATCCAAAGAGTTTGAGATTTTATCTATTCACTCGACTCACATGATCATAGAAGAAGTCAGTTCTAATCTCATCATTCTGTAGTTCTTCAGCAGACAAACACCATTCAGGAGAGGATAAATCAACAGGTGCAGCGGTCACCTGATAGGGCGATGTATTCAATGTGGACGGGGGACTGGATGCTCCTACAAACATCAAGTGGGGCACGTCAAGAATATTCCCACAAAATATACGAATACTGCGCTACGGTCCTCAGTGACTCGGCTTGTATACACTGTCATTCTTTGAGTGTAAAAATGTGATAAACATTTCGATCAAGCTTGTTCGGGCGTGAAATCAATATAAAATTTAGTATTCAGCAAGCACAAAACCATAAAAAATCTATATGGATGAATTCTTAAAATTATTGGCCTCAGTTTGGCAGATTACCAGGATAAGGCTGTTCTCTGAAAATACTCCCTAATTCCTTAAAAAAGAAGAATGAAAACTTGCAGGTTTCATTTATGACAATTCTGGAGGTCAAAATAACTGATTGTGGGACCCCTCAGTGAAATTCAAAACTATCAATGCTTTGCCTTGTCACACATTTAACCACCAACACGAGCATGGATCACATAAAGGTTTTCTGTCATGTAATTGGTTACAGCAAACAGCTATGTTGCCATGTCTGGTGATCTTGCACAAAAATACTTGCATACTTAGCACAAAACAATCATATTATAGCATACCTGACAATTTTTCTCTGAGTTTTCTGACATCTGGATCTTGCTGTTCCAGTATTTCTCTTGATTTGAACATCGATTCGTAACACTCGTCACATACGCGTACGGATCGTCCACCCACAGGGGCGGTACGAGACGAACAAGAGGCGCAAACAACACGCCCACATCTTCTACAGTGATGGCGCCTAGTGAACTAGATAAATAATCAAATATCATGATGAGATTTGTAACATTTCCTCTTAGCGCATGCCAGCAAACAGACTATTTTATAATCGTGGGCATTAGGGCATTTTAATATTGGAATTATTTTCCCATTAACTGGAAATTCCCAATGATGCTTCTACGCTACTCAGTCAAATTTTAATTACCTGTAAATTACTCAGTTGAATGTGCTGTAAACTGATTAAATGATACTGGAAAATAATGGGAAGGCAATTTTACACCCCAATATATCTTATTGCAAGCATTCAATGGGGATCGGAGATATTGATGTCAATCTAGCAGACCAGAAAGGCGATACTGGTTTACGTTTATAAGCACTAAGACAACTATGACATTTGCAGTCAGACACTAAGTTTGGAATGGTTGAGAGTAAACTATCCTTACCATACTGAATGTCTCGAGACGACAGACCATACACTTCTCAGCCTGATCGTCAGGTACCCACTCCTCTTTGGGAGGAGCTCGCTCAGGCAATGTGAACTTCTTCTTAGGTAGTGGAGAGCTGAGAACGGCAGGTGATCCTGCCATGTTTGCTACAGAAGTTGTCTCCACAGGAGTGGACATAACTCCAACAGCAGTGCTAGCAACCATAGCAGACAGGTTACCCGGTGCTGTGGTTATTCGACTCATTCGAGATGACAGCGGAGACTAAGGCATAAGGAAACATAATTGGTATTACAATTTACAGATGATTTACAATAATTGTTATACTTGGTAACATGGAACACATTGGGCCCATTTGTTTCCCGAGATGGTGTTATATGTCATTCAAATACCTACCAAGCTGTGGTGGTTGATAGTATAACACCGAACTAGCCACTTGCACCCTTCAAAAACAAATGGTGGCTGGGACAGAGTAAGAGAGGATTGCAAACTCAAGGATCGAGAACTTGGTTATCTTGCTTCGCATAAAGATCTCCCTAATTGTTGCTAGTTTTTAGTTCTGTGAACACATTAAATGCTATGAATAAAGTAAAAGATTGCATGGCACTACAGTTGACAGGCTCTGACAACCTACAGACCTGTGATAAAGTCAAAGATCGCTTCAGAGATGATCCTAGCAGAGCTTTCTGAAGTGGGCTGGCTGTTTGACTAGCAGGCGATCCAATAGTAGCTAAAGTCCTCACTGGACGTAACCTGGGGGACATGCTTCCAGCGCCATCTGAAAATACAAAACAATCGCATACCTGTATATATATTTGTCATTCAAGTTCAATGATTTGTAGGTGGAGCTTGCTATGGACTAAAAAGTTTGTAACATCCCATTTATAATAGCATAGAAACATATCGGTTTGGTTGGTGGATGAAGAGTTCAATCTTACTGCAACATGTGAGTAAAACATAATTATTCACTAGATATCTGGTAAATATTGTAACAATTAAAATCTGCCATGTTTTCAGTGAAGAGAAAAGTTAACCGCTTTGACATTACGCCACAAATCTAGAACAATCTTTGCCAATTATATAAAATGAAACGACTGCCTTACAATATAGTGGAAAACATAATCTATTTCGCTATATGACATAATATTGTGTGGAATGCCAAATATGAATATGCACTTTTGTATCCAACTACCCACCAGGTTGATCAGACAATACTATAAGGACAGGAAAGTCTACAGCCTTCTCAGCATACTGGACCAGAAGCTCATTCACTTTCTCTCTAAATCTGAACTCAGTACCGTCAGGAGTCTCATGAACATCCTCAGAATGTTTGCAGAAAGTTTCCTCATGAGTACACAATAGAGGCAGAACACGAGCTGCCCAAGAGATCTTAGCGTTCATTAGTAACTGCTCAAACATGAGGAGTGGTGAGAATATTAGACTCTTGTATAGCATATGACTCTCCTTTTCTAAACACATCAGCATCTGTGAAAATTGTACATGAGCCGTTATGCTGTCCAAATACATACAGTGCGTAGAATGACACCCCTACATGTCTATGGAACATGCCTTTGGAGAGAGGGTGCATAATAAGTGCCATATAGGATGAAAATAGTTGCAGAGTTTAATTTAGTGACTTAGTTCATAACTGTCGAATCAATGAAATATGGTATTTCATTGGTTAAATCCACAGGAGCTATTATTGGAGGATTTGAGAAATGCATATCATCAAAATAGAGATATTGAAATTACAATGAAAACTTTCTTCCTGTAGGGTAAGACATTCATATTTTCACTGACACTGTATGGTTGCTAAGATTGAATGCCCAGTCTGCTGAGATTAACGATTATGACTTACACAGTCATAATGAAGATAACTGGTGCGATCATAACAATTATGACCGGTACGGTCACAATTGTTATGACAAAAATCTGACTATTTTGACCAAAAGAGTCGATAATGATGGCCTATACAGTCACACGGATTATGACATATACAGTCATAATGATTATGGCATATATGGCCATGATCAGTATTGCATACATGTCATGACATAGGTTCGAATGTGCAATCTTTTGAAAATTCCCCTTTTGGCGCCCCTCCATGAGACCAAAGAGGAATATTCTATTTGACTAGCGAGATGAGAGAGCAAAAGGCAACATCAATAAATTTCTTCTACCTTTATCCCGGTGTAGCAGAGTTCTACACTTTCTTTTTGTTCGGAGTCCAAATCCTCCATCATCTCGCTCATAATAAACTGTACTACAGTAAGCATGCAGTCGGGACTAGTAAGACTGTGTAACAGCTCTAGACAGAACAGGAATGTCCACTCTGAATCTGCTTTTAGAGTCGTAGATAGCAGTTTGTTTAGTTTGGTCAGCTTCTTACAAGTGTCTAAAGTACTTACTGTATATCGTACATACACTAACTGTAAATAGAGTAAAGTGGTGTTGCCACTATATATATCATTGTTGCCAATGTATGAATATATGTGAAATGTAACGATGTGCTCTATTGGATAGTAATGAGGCATGGACATACGGAGCTTACTTTTACACTTAAACCTATGAAGTTCATGGATATTGGATATGTACGATTAAAATCTTCTCCACTAGATTGTTCAGGCTACCAAGCAAGAATTATCTATATCAGTTGACATACCATTCCATATATTCTAAGTTTATGGATTAAAAGGATGCCGCCCGATTGTCAAGGTTTACCGAATACTGAGAAGCTAACCATTTTAAGTTGAGAGTCGATGTCTGTTATCAAATCTGTAAGCTTCTTAGCAAACATGAACTCCTTGGCATCAAATAGAAGATGAAATACTGCACTTGGCTCTCTGTTTAGCATCTCCGACACATTTTGCCAACCTGATGCCATGACCTTTACCGCCTAGAATAAACATAATAATGATGATTAAGGTGATTCGGACATCAGTTAGAAGGTGTTTACTACCCATTGTAATACCAACGAAGTAAGGGATAATGGACCCTTCCAGCTATGTCTTGAAAGTGGTGATTGAACAGGCAGATCACATGTGAGCAAACCGCAATAATTTTTTTACTGAACAGATTCCCCAACTAGCCACAAATACTGACGGCAATAATTCAATGATTGGCAAATATACTCACATGACTAGGACATCCTTCCATGTCTATATCTTGCTTGGCCTGTGCATGTAACATAATTCTGTGAAAAGCTGACATTCTTTCCACAATAGTTTGTAAGTGTGGCACTAAGGATTTATCTCCCCTGGAAATGATCAATAGATGACAAGGTAATAAACTTCAACGTATTGTATCAAAGAAGTACATACTTATATCATGACAAATAGACTGTTAATTTGTCATGGTGTTATGACTGGCTTACTATGGATACTGGTAAGAAAACAATTTAAATTTTTGACAAACATAAACATAGGTCCACAGGTTACTTATACCCGCATCAAAGATGAGTCATATAAGATGTTGCTGATTCTATTGCTCTCAATGTCACCTCCACAAAATGGGTCAAACTAGACTAGGAGACATCTTATTTTATTGTTTGAGGTCCACTGGATCCCCCATCTTGAAAGCCACAAGTTATAGGTTACCGCGCTTGGATTTGAGAATGTAATCACCATCAATTTTTATATGCCTCATTGTAACAAGTGTAGAGATCAATATTTGGGTTGTGCTCCCTTTGAACATAGGTTTTCATTCCGAAAATCATTGGCCAACCAGATGCGTCAAAATCTCAACTCCATCGATATAGGTCACAATAGTGTAAACAAAAGCACATGGACTATCTGCATTTTCTACATAATGGCTCTTCTATGCCTGCATTCGTTGTATACATGGGCAACAGACAGAAACTTGGCCCTTGTTTTACTATGTCCAGCTAGCAAACTGTTGCGCCTACGCAGTTCTAATTAGAAACAGAGTATAACAATCATACCTAATTATTGGGACACAGCTATGACATCACATGTTCATGTGACCACACCATCACTCAAACAAAAAAAAGAATAGAGAGGCATTTTTCATCCGTCTGCATGTCAAAAAGATCTGTGCATCCATCCTCGAAACGTCACACAGTAAATTGGGGGACCCTAAACAGCATGATGTAAAAGCTTGATCATGATCAGACAAATAGCCACAGATTTCTAAACAAAGGCTTTGGTGAAAAAGAATGCTGGTCTTACATTAAATATATTCTGATATTGTTGTGAAACACAGCCTGATCAAACACCTGTAGAATGCCTGCTTCTTTTGACAACAATTGTGCACACAATGTGTACCTAAATAGTAAAAGTGGAAGATTTCACAATATACCAAACCTGTCCATGAGGCGTCGTTCACATTGCGGCAGGATTTGTAGACACTTATCTACAGTCCAGCGAGATTTGTGTAGACAGGATATAGCTATATGTGACTGTAATCTCTCGCAGTATAGCTGCTTTATACAAGCCAGAGACTCTGATGATACTCTGTTAAAGATGACCACATGCATGTATTCATATACAAAGTTAGCAGGTACTGATACAAAATGTGGAATACCGCCAAGTGACTAAACGATGGAGGGCCTATAATAAACACTTTTTATTTCTCAAACATTGAATGTAACTCAACTGTCAATCATCGGCACAATTCAACAAGGGACAGAACACATTTGAACTGCAAACCATCAATGCAAATATAGCGCGCGTAAGGTTTATCGCTGGAAACACTCTTTGCAGACCAAAACCAAGACATAATCTACTTTTCTTTCATTTTACAAAATAGAAGAAAACTTTAAGAAAGTTTAATGGGCATATGACATTATCAAACCTTTCAGCTGCACACTGTATCAGAGCTAGGTCTTTCATAGCAAGCCACTCTTGAGGAGGTTCATACACCTTCCCTAACAAACTGTCTACTACAGCAATCACAGAATCATACTTCTCGCTTCTACACAGAATATCCAGACACTTAGTAGCAGCATACTGTAGGTGCTGACAACTCTTGTGTGTGAGTATAGAGGTCTTCATATAACCCGGTAAATCTATTGTAGACATCTAAAAAAATAAAGTTTTTGTTCCTAAATTTGATTTGGGACTGACAACTGGAACTCTATCATAATATATGCAAACTAGGATTAGAATAAATGCCCTAGAGGAGTAAAGTTTCCCGGAAGTTTAATTTAGCTATTTGAAAATTTTTGAAATTTAAAATGTGTCAAAGTTCAAGTTTTAAGATCAGATCATCAAAGAATTAAGATTGGAGTTGCAATATCGTTAGCGCATTTGCACAAACAGGTACCTGTTCACAGATGAGATGAAGCCTGATCTTACCTGATCAATGGATTGAATCTCATCTTTTATGGACGCACACAGAGGAAGAATATACTGCTCCAGATATTTGTACAGGTTTACATAATCTCGTTTGAGTGTCTCACTGTTGAATCTCTGATCTTTACTCATATCAGAGCCTTTATTCAGCAGTACATTCTCATCTATGATATCCAGCAGCATTGCCACAACAGGTGACTTGTCTCTTAAATACTAAGATATAAGAGAATTATCAGGAACAATTACATATCATCCTAAGATTTGACCCATTTATGTCAGAGAGATGACAACTTTCAGGGATTTCAGCCGGGCGATCATTATTAAGAATAAAGCAGTAGTCATTTTAGATTGACAGATAATTAGTGATAGCTTGGGTGTAAAATCTATCTGGTTATGAGTTCCAGTGTTACTCTACTCTCAGACATTGAACACATGATGGTTCCATTGTAAAATACCACTGACATCATTTATACAAAACAGCTTATGCCTAAAGTTTTTGTGGAAAGTTGAGTGAACTCTGAGGCAAAGAAAAAGTACGCACATTCACATTCTATAGTTTTAAATTTACTCAGTATGTACTCAAATTCTATGAGTGTGAATCCCGTAATTACATACACGTTGTAAGTTGTTGCATATGTTGTATATGCCGCACATAAGTTTAATATGCTTAGGAATGATGTGTTTAGATATTTAGTTTGATGACACAAGGGTGATACATGTCTATCTGACAGCTTATAATGTACGTTGTACCTGTATAGCAACTTCTGATATTTTGAATTTAGCCTTGTGTAGTATAGTATCTGATCGTGTAAGCCTGTAACTAGAGCTGAGCTCTGTAGAAGACTCTCTCTCCTCTGCTATTGAAAGCGCATCCTACAAAAACAACAATATCAAACATACAAACAACAATACTAAACATCAAAACAACAAAATCAAACATACAAACAACAATATCAAACATACAACAACATTCTATAATATAGAGTGCCAGTATGTAACTCACAAGCAACAATTACAAACGTACATTGCCAGTGTATCAAACATACAAACAACAATATCAGAAAAACAATACTATCAAACGGACAAACAACAACATCAAACATGAATAAAATACTATCAAACATGCTAAATTACGTTATCAAACATGATAAAATATGGAATCTAGGATACAAACAACTGCATGAAAGAGTATAAACTGTCAAAAATAAATAAAGGATAATTCCTTGCCAATACACTAACAAATGAAGAACCACTCTTTGTGTTGAGTGTTGACCATTACTCCAGAGCTGGGTCCGAGTAGGTTTTTTTCAGTTCAAGTCAAGTCGCAAGTCA
>ERZ1740059.801-NODE-801-length-16031-cov-8.226903_pt1 | contig 16031 bp, 15 predicted proteins | sample MGYA00581744_ERZ1740059 | MGnify/ENA primary metagenome ERZ1740059 (study PRJEB43018, sample SAMN04849738) | marine metagenome | isolation source: floating plastic debris | place: Pacific Ocean | collected 2008-08-28 | study: EMG produced TPA metagenomics assembly... | reverse complement strand
CCCAGCTCCCTGAACTTCCGCCCGCTCCCCCGGCTCCGCCAGTTTCTCCTCCCCCAGCTCCTGAAGATGACGTTTCTCCTGACAGATCTCCGGCTCCCGACTCTCCCCAACCCAACGAATCCAGCTTTATCCGTCCCCCCACAGTGTGTCCTGAAAATTTTGACACCCTCACCGATCTGCTAATCCGAGATATTCCTGGCTATACCAATCGTATTCTTCAAAGCAGCGTTGCCGACATTCCCACCGCCTATCGTCCCGCCTATGTGATTGCGGCCAATCATCCAGAGCGGATACCGCTGGACATTGAGGAGCGGGTTTATACCACCAACCCTGGCAGTGGAGAGCCACTGCACCAGCTTTTCTTTACTACCCTAGAGCGACAATATTCAGGTCTCGACGACACATCGATTAATCATTTCCACTGGTTGTTTCTAGCGCCTAGCGAAGCGGGCTGGCACATGGTGTTTATGTTTTCTGCAATCGAGGCCGAAGATGAGGTGCAATTGCCCCCTCGTGATAGTAGCCAGGGTAGTGTGGGGCAGGCGGTACATCGATGGCTAAGGGATTGCCGAGCCGAGGCAATTGCACCTGAATAATCATCTAATGGGCGAAATTTTGGCGCATTTTTGACGTATTGGTAGGGGCGTTCCATGGAACGCCCCTACCAATACGATTGGCAATCTTAACCTGCCATTTCATCCAATTTCTTACGAATTGCCTGAATATCCTGCCACATGAGCCATTTGGGTTTGCCCTTATCGCGAGAGGGGTTACGGAGTAAATAGGCGGGGTGGAAAATAGCCATGCAGTGCCGCCCTTCCCATTCCATCCAGTTGCCCCGCACCTTGGTAATGCCCTGCTTTACATCGAGTAGGCCTTTGAGGGCTGTATTGCCAGTCAAGAGAATGATTTTAGGGTCCACCAGTCGTACCTGCTCTTTTAGATAGCCGACACAGGCAGCGACTTCTCCGGCGGTTTGTGTGCGGTTCCCGGGGGGACGGCATTTGACCACATTGCAAATGTAAACATCTTGCGTTGTGTCCAACCGGACAGAGGCCAGAATTTTCTCTAGCAGCTGCCCCGATTTGCCCACAAAGGGAAGTCCCTGTTCATCCTCACTTTGGCCCGGTCCTTCACCAATAATCATGACCGAGGCGGTGGGGCTGCCACGGCTGATGACCACGTTAGTCCGACCGCTGGCCAGGTCGCAGCGCTGACACTGTTTGCAGTGACTGGCTAGCTGGTCCAAATCCTGATACGCACCTGGCGGTATTGGAATGCTGGCACTGGTGGGAATCTGTTCCCAGGTTTCGGGGGGTAGGGCGTCAGCTTGGGGGGCCGCCTGACCGCCAAACAGACCAATTTGCTCTGTCATGCAAACTCGAGTAGCAAAGGACACGGGTATTTTAGTTTAAGGGAAAACCCGGAGACTAGGCGTGTTGGTTTTAGTTAAGACATGGGGGACAGCTAATGTCCATAGGGCATTCATGGGGAAAATCTAGGGGCAAATCTGTAGATCTGATCAGCATTACGTTGATCAATGAACATCCTGCCCTACAAGTCATTTACGCTGGAAACCCCTACGCCCCTGGCCCAAGTTAAACAGCAGCTGGCCAGTCGCATTGAACCGCCTCAACTAGTGCGAAGTCCGTTTTCTGGCAAACATGCACCTTATCAGGGCACGATCTCGGACCAGGGGTTTGAAATTCGTCGTACCCTAAACCGTCGCAACTCGTTTTTGCCCAATATTCAAGGTCGATTGGAACCCCATTCTTCAGGAACTCGGTGTCACATCACCATGCAACTGCATCCCCTGGTTCTTATATTTATGGGGGTTTGGCTGAGCTTGTGGTGCATGGGTGTTGTTCCCATCGCTTTGTTTGGAGGGGAGTCTCTTCTGACCGGACTAGGTTTGCTAATGATGCCCATAGGAATCTCGGCTATCTTTTTGGCCTTTTTTCACTACGAAGCCCTGGGTAGTCAGCAGGAATTGACTAAATTTATCATCGGTCGTGAGGTGCCTAAACCGCCCCCACCTCCCAGGTCTCCTCGGGGTAAACGCAACTGATTGCTGTTGCGATCACAATCATATTGACATCAGTCCAGATAGCCAGTTTGTTGTTACAGTCTCCTATCGTCAACCGATTACGTTCTTTAAAGTGTGGGATCTCACCACGGGTGAACTTCAAACCCAAGGGAGATTATCGTCTTCCCCTGAAAAACATACACTCAACAATATTGTTGTGAGTCATGACAATGCTGGCGATGGTGTTCGCATTATTGGCAGTACCCCCAATGGACTCAAATTTTGGACACTACAGGACAAAATAAAAGAGGCAGACCCATGTAAGGCTCTGCCTCTTTCTTAAAAGAGATTATTCAAAAAACTTTTGACACTAATTAGCCAAGCAGCTCTTTCGCCTTGGCAACAATGCCAGTGGAATCGATCCCCTGGTGAGGGAACTGTTCCCAAAGGCCACCGCCACCTTCAATGTGGGTACCAATATAACCATACTTAGGCGTCAAACCACGCTCTAATAACCAGGAACCCATGCGGCTACCTAGACCCGTACGACGGTTAAAGGACTCAACTACCAATACCATCGGAGTACTACCAATCTTGGCAAGGGTTTCTTCGTCAACAACGTTGAGGGTACCCTTGTTGATTAGACCCACATCAATGCCGTCTGCCTTGAGTTTCTCAACGGCGTCTAGGGCACGGTAAAGGGCAGCACCAAAGGCAACAACATAGCCCGCAGTCCCTTCGCGGACAATGTCGTCCTTACCAGAGGTGAAGGTGTAGTCGCCTGCAAACATCTCATTACCGGCAGTATCCAAAATCATGGGTACCTTAGAACGGGTAGAGAAGATAAAGCGCAGACCGGGATCGTTAAAGATCGACTTCACACAGGCACGCATTTGGTTAGCGTCGGCGGGGAAGTAGATATTAGTGGGGTGGCTGTCTTCTAAGCCATTGTCGGCGAACAGGTTGTTCATACCGAAGTGGCAGGTGTTGTCTGCCATGTCGTCAATACCTGCATGGGAGAAGTGGCACAACAGGTTGGAATAGTTGAGACGGGCCATGGTGATTTCAGAGATGCACATCTCAAGGAATGCGCTAAAGGTGGCAAAGATACCCTGCTTACCTTTCTCCATACCAAAACCAGCGGCGGCGGATAGGTTACCCCGCTCTTGGATACCACCACTGATAAAGATTTCGGGGTGGGCATCGTGGATAGTGTTTAGACCACAGGAGCCTTCTAGATCACTATCTACAACTAGAACGTTGTTCTTACGGTCTGTTTCGCTCATGGCACCGAGAATCTCGACGACGGCAGAGCCAAAGACCTTACGGTTGGCATCCATTTTGTCAGTGGAGCCGGTGTAGGTGTTGGGATTCTTGGGTGTTGCCGTATTTTTGAGAATGTCGGCAGCGGCCTGGTGGCTACGAGCTTCTAGATACTTGATAGCAGCCGGAACAGAAATGACATCATGGCCGTGGTTGGACCCTTCTAGACCTTCAATGCCGGGGCACATGGGGCGCTTAAGGATAACGGCAACGGGGCCAGGGTGATTGATGGCTTCGCAGATGTTGGCGTAGAGTGCATCGATATCTTCACCGTTGCACTCTAGAACCTTGAGGCCATGGCCTGCTAGGGTTTGCTTAACGCTGTAACCAGGTAGATACGTTGAGGGGTTACCGGCAATGGTGACATCGTTGTCGTCAATCAGCAGTTTTACATTAATGTGTTGAGCAACGGCGAGACGAGCGGCTTCAGCGTCGTTGCCCTCTTGCTGAGAACCATCGGAACCGAGACAGAAAACTGCTTTGCCAGGGTTAGCTAGGGCAACGCCATTAACGTAGGGCCACATGTGACCCAGACGACCAGAGCTAAATTTGACACCGGGGGTAAGCCCTAACTCGGGGTGGCCGGGTAGGTGAGAGCCTGCTGCCCGGTAGTTCATCAGCTGCTCAGCGGGCAGGTCGCCATTGAGGGTAGACATGAGGTACTGGGTACCGACACGGTGTCCGGCTTCGTCAAAGAAGGTGGGGACGTAGCTGTCGGGGGCACCTCGGAAAATAGCATCCAGGAGCATGACCTCGGGGACGGTGTCGTAGGGGCCGCCGGTATGACCGCCAACACCCCGTGCAGCACCCGTGGCGGTAAAGAAGACAATGGCATCGCGGCAGAGCTGAATGTTTGCTTTGATGGCTTTGCGCTGCTCATCGGTCAGCGTCGGTGTGGACGGGTCAAGACTGATGCGCTGGTAAGCGCCCAGGTCAATTGGAAATGCAGCCATGTCATATCTCCCTTGTGACGTGCGTTGTCAAGGGGTATTTTCGCATTCCATGGAACCGGATGGACGGAAATTGAGCAGTTTTGTGTTGGGGAACACGGAAATTTATTGGGCAAGCTCGAGGGATGGTGGGAAGCCGCCGTTAGTTTGGCGGCATGAATGCACAGATTTAGTAGGATTCAACTGCAACGGCATCTAGGGAGTTAAGGCTGCTGTAGACGTATTGCAGGTCTAAATGTTTGGCGATTAGTTCAAATATGAAATAGGGCCGAATTGGTTTGGTGGTGATGTCATCGAATACCCCGGTTTCGGCTTGGTGGGCATTGGCAATTTCTGGGTGAGCTGTCAGGGCAATGATTTTTGTCGATGGCTGATGGTTGACGGTTTCTGCTGTACGAATCAGGCGGGTGGCTTCGCGGCCATCCATGCCGGGCATTAGCAAGTCCATAAATATTAGCTGGGGCTGCCATTGTTCCCATCGGGTAAAGGCATCAGCTCCGTCAACGGCCTGACTGACGCTAAAACCACTACGTTGCAGTAGACGCGTCATTAACGTGCGGTTTACTGGATGATCATCGACTACCAGAATGCGACAGGTCGGTTGATTAGATGGCAGGTAGGGCAATAGGCAAGGGAGTCTTTTGCTGGTGGGTTTGGTTAAAAGTGCCATGGCAATTAGAACAGCTAGAGATAAAAGGATTGCTATTAGCACCGCGTTAAACTGAAGGACGTTGGCGGCAGGATAAGTAGCTGGGTATGAGTTCACCGGTGTAAACGTCTTGCCCTGAAAATCTACTAATGCCCGCTTGCCAAACGTTCGATATTCCTAGGTTGCCTTAGAAAGTGTGAAGCTATGGCTATCCTTCATCAAAACCTTATGAAGGGATCACCAATAGATAGAGATATCTTGAACTTACTGCAAACTTTGCTGATACGAGGCAAATGTAGGTGGGGTAAGCCTTTGGCTGTCTTTGTGTCAGGCTTTGCCCAGCAGCGACTTGAATAACAGCTGTCCGTCGGTACCTACGCCACCCATCAGCCCACGTCGGACTGGGTTGGTGGTTTTGCTAAACATGGTGATCATGGCCATGACTAGCTCAAGGGGCGATAGGGTATCGGCTAAAAAGCCTGACCATTGTGTCTGGGGTAGCTGGAAAAAGCTATCGAAAAATTGGCAGAGTTCGCGGTGGTTAAACCGCATTAGGGTTTCTAGACCAAATTGGTAGATGTGGTGCTTGCGCACGCGCTCGGTGCTCCATAGGGTGTGCCAGCCGGTGTGGGCAATGGTGGCGGGTGTCTGGTTGGTTTTGATGGCGGTTGCGATCGCATCTGCCAATTCCGGTGCCCGCCGCAGCATCGCCCCCACCATATAACCCGTCGCCGGATGCACCATACTGGCCGCCCCGCCAAACCCCAACACCCGCTGATTCAAATCCGGCAGTGGCTGATTCATCGGAAATAGGCAATGCTCCGTATGGTGAATTTCACTCACCTCAATGCCATCGGCCATAAGCCGCTGCTGCAGCCGCTCCTTGAGGGTGTCGTAGGCCATGGCCGGGGCCAGGGCCAGGGAAGTCTCTTCCACAAAAAACACACCCTCACCCAGGTCCATGGCATAGAGAAATGTGGGGGGACCTGTCAGAGCCGACGCCGACAGATGCTCCGCCCGATAGTCCATCACGGAGAACTGACCGGGGGCAACCGGTGGTTTAGAAAATTTTCCCACGATGCCATAGGCTACCTGGTAAGCGATGGGATAGGCTTTGGCATCGGGTCTCGTTACCAGGGCGGCATTATGACCGGTGGTATCAATAATTAGTTTTGCCTGGAATTCTTCCCCAGCCTCGGTGGTCACACAGCTGTGGTCGGCGGCGTGGGTAACTGCGGCGGCCTTACCCCGGTGCCAGTGCATGGCCTCTAATCGATTGAGAAAGTGTTGCTGTAGCCGTTGCTTATCAAATAGACCGTAGTCGCGGTGGTGTCGAACGGGGACGGTGGCAGCTGCATGACCAAAATAGCTAACGGTTTGCTGCCAGCGATGACCTAGTAAATCACTAAGGCCCAGGGTCGCGAGTTCATCGCACCAGATGCCATAGGTATTGGGCCATGGGGTCTCGGGGGCAGTGGGTGCCAGCCCCTGAAGGGACAGACCATGCTGGGCTAGGGCCGATGCCACGATCAGTGCGGCAGGTCCAGCCCCAATGATTAATACGTCAAACACCGCGTTGATTCTCCCAAGTCAATTGATCCCTATGGCCATTATCAACCTTAACGGGAAATCGCCGGTCATAGAGACCTGTTGTGGCAGGTCTCTATGACCGGTTTGTAACAAACAAATTGGAACATTTTGCTTACTACGATCTATCGATGTCATCTGAGGCAACCTATATTGATTACTTAGAAATCAGGCCATACCCTCATCCACCGATCTGCCAACTCAGACTATGCAAACGGCTCATCTGCTTCAAGAATTATTTAATGCGGCGGTTGCGGCCGCCATGCCCCAAGAACAGGTGGCGCGGGCCCTAGGGCCCTATCTAAAAACAAAACCTAAGGGCCGCGTACTGGTGGTTGGCATGGGTAAATCTGCCGCCGCCATGGCCAGGGCGGTTGAAGACACCTGGGCTCAAGCGGGCTATACGGACCCGTTGGAGGGGCTGGTAATCACCCGCTACGGTCACAGTGTGCCGACCCAATCTATCGAGGTGATCGAAGCAGGGCATCCGGTCCCCGATCAAAATGGCATGGAGGGAGCCCGCCAAATTTTGCAGCGGGTTGAGCCGATGACGGCCGATGACCTGGTGATCTGTCTGATTTCTGGCGGTGGCTCTGCCCTATTTACCCTGCCACCGGAGGGCATTAGTCTGGCGAATTTGGCGGACATTAACCGACAGCTGCTGGCTTCGGGGGCAGATATTGTCTCGATGAACGTTGTGCGCAAGGCGCTGTCGTGCTCGTCGGGCGGTCGACTAGCGGCGACCGCCTACCCGGCCCAGGTGGTCTCGCTGATTATTTCTGATGTGGCGGGGGATAGCCTGAAGGCGATTGCTTCTGGCCCGACAGTGGGGGCTACGGCTACGACGGCCGATGCCTTAGAGATTTTAGACCGCTACCACATGACCATTCCTCACCATATTCGCGATTACCTACAGCGGAACCCTAGCCCCGTCATTGTCCCCGGCGATGAGCGACTGAGTACAACCACTAATCACTTGATCGCAACGCCACAGCAATCGTTAGAAGCGGCGGCCCAGGTAGCACTCGCCCATGGCTATACTCCCCTGATCTTGAGTGATGCCATCGAAGGTGAAGCCCGTGATGTAGCCCTGGTTCACGGTGCTATTGCGCGTCAGGCCAAGCGTCACCACCAGCCGGTTACCCCCCCCTGTGTCATCCTGTCCGGTGGTGAAACCACCGTGACCGTTAAGCAAAATTTTGTGGGTAAAGGCGGTCGCAATAGCGAGTTTTTACTGGCCCTGGCCCATTATTTAGACGGTGAACCGGGCATTACTGCCATTGCCTGCGACACCGACGGCATTGACGGCAGCGAGGACAATGCCGGAGCTTTAATCACCCCAGAGCTATGGCAGACCGGGCACAATGCCCAGAAATATCTAAATACCCACGACAGCTACAGCTTTTTTAAGTCCATTGGTGCCCTCGTTATGACGGGACCAACCTTGACCAATGTGAATGATTTCCGAGCAATTATTATTGAGTAGGTGGGGTTTCTGATTGCGCGGTTTGCTCGGTGAACGGACTACTCTTCATCACACACATACACATCAGTGGCCGCTGCCAATACCGCTGCTAGTACGCCTGGGAATTTTGCTTCTAGGTCATCTACACGCAGCGAATTTAAATGCTGGGTGCCCATTTTCTCAGTATGGATGATTCCAGCTTCGCGCAGAATTTTGAAATGGTGAGACAGGGTAGATTTGGCAATATCGTCGCCGCCACAGCTGCGGCAGGCCTGCTCACCTTTTTGGGCAATGGTTTTGACAATTTTTAGCCTTACCGGATCGCCCAGGGCGTACAGCACCTCTGCCAACGTTATTTGATTTGGATCTGGATGGGAAATGGGTCGCATAGTTGCATTATGGCATGGAGAGCGGGGCTACAGAATCAGGACAGGAGGGGTTAACCGCCCTCATTAGTTCGACTTTGTGGAACTATAATGTAGACAACTCGGTAAAGCACAGGGTCCTTGATAGGGCTACTGTATTACTGGTTCGTTGGTTTTTAAGGAGATCCTAAATAAATGGCTGAAAATGTTTTAGTAAATGAAGTGTCTGATGCCGATTTTCAGACCGATGTCCTCGGTAGCGACGTGCCTGTGCTAGTAGATTTTTGGGCTCCCTGGTGTGGTCCTTGTCGTATGGTGGCTCCGGTTGTTGATGAGGTAGCAACCAAGTATGAGGGACGGATTAAGGTCCTCAAGCTAAATGTGGATGATAACCCCACCAGCGCTAGTGACTATGGTGTACGCAGCATTCCCACCCTGCTGATTTTTAAGGATGGCAAGGTGGCTGACACGGTTGTTGGTGCGGTACCTGTTAGCACATTGTCAACTACCCTTGAGAAATATTTGGATTAGGGCAAACGCAGCAGCTCGAAATTAAAAAGAAAGCTTAGAATTACGGCCTGTCTCTGGATATACCCAGTATTAAGGGGACAGGTTTGTCTTTGACTCGGCTTGTCTCTGACCACCGTTTGCTAAACGTTAGGTTCCATATATTCATGAGCTACTCTGATTCTCCCAACTCAACTCCGCCTGAGTCTGAGCCCACTCCAGAAAACACAACAGAAGAATTTGCCGTAAATAGCGACAACCTGGTTAACAAGGTTCAAGAGCTAATCAATGAGAGTAATGTCCGCCGAATTTTGATTAAAAATGCTGAAGGGCGTGTGCTGCTGGAAATACCCCTCACGGCTGGTTTAGTGGGTGGGGCTGTCGGTATTGCATTTTTTGCCCCCTTGGTTGCGATCGCATCCGTTGGCATGCTGGCCGCTCGCTTTACCCTGGTTGTCGAACGTCGCGCCTAGGGTATCCGAACTAGAACAAGGGCCCTGATAAGCATGGGTTGTTAGCCACAACAGAATACTGACCGTGTTTCCCCTGGCTCTTTTAACAATAGGACCCAGGGGAAATATTTTTATAACGGCCATTAATTCTTAGCCCAGATCAACAGACTGAGGGTGATAGGTTAACGGCTAGCTGCCCAGTCTCCTTCGAGCCCCAGTGCAGGTCAATGCGGGCCAATAGTTCTTCAGGCCTGCTAATCATCACGGCCTAGAATAAGCCCAAACACAGATGATTTAATGCCATACTGAAGCCTTGTTTACACTGACTGACCCCTGTTGTGCAGCTAATCTACTATGGCCCTGTTATCTAGATGGGATAAACAATATTGGTTTATTTTTTTGCTGCTGGTATCGGCGGGCTTCTTTATCCATTATCACTTTTGGCACACCCCTGCTGAGGAGCTGCAGGGCCATGACATGTATTATATCTGGCTCGAAGGGAAACGCATTATTGCTGGAGAGAATCCCTACGCCAGAGTGTTGGCCGGTAATCTGAGGGAGAATGATAAGTACGCCACCTATTTTCCCATTGCCTATCTGTTGTCTGCCCTGGTGCAAAAGTTAGGTTTTTTAGACTATCGTGACTGGCTATATTTCTGGCGACCCCTATCGTTTACCTTTCACATGGGCATCGTGGGGCTGACGCTAAAGTATTTCCAACGGCGAGGCCTGCTAATCTTAGGTGCTGCTGCCTCGACGATTGTGTTACTGGGGCGCTGGAGCATTTACATTGTTCGTGTCCATCATCTAGAGTTTGCCGCCATCTTCTTTTTGGTTTTCTCTTTAGTTCTTTTAAAAGAGAAAACAAGACTTGCGTTGCTAATGTTTAGCATCTCCCTGGGAATTAAGCAGATTGCCATATTTGCTCTGCCGATATATCTAATATGGCTTTGGAAACATCGGACTGGGCCCTTTAAAGACCTGATTATCGGGGTCCTGCTGATTTTCAGCATACCCACGCTAACGTCTCTACCCTTTTTAATGTGGAATGCTGAGGGCTTTTTTAAGTCTGTTTTGTTTTCAGCTACGCGACTGGGGGCTAACCACATCAATGGTGCACCATCTATTGATGTCATGTTTTCCCCAGATTATCCCTGGCTGATTGGCTTAAGGGCCAAGCTGCCTATGCTCGTGCTGATGGGGCTGTTCTACCTGAGTTTTCTGACGGAGCGGGTGGGTATATTTTTAGCCACGACCATGACCATGATGACGTTTTTGTACTTTAATTCTGTCCTGTTTTTACAGTATTTTGTCTGGCCTCTGAGTCTGCTGCCGTTTGCGCTAGTGGAAGAGAAGAAAGCGAGGCTGCCTTGAGGCTCGCCCTAGCTAAGTAAAATCGGACCTGATAGGGGATTAAGCCCTGTATGAGTGATTAAATGGCAAATTTTAAGTAACTGCTCAGTCTAATTGAGGCTGAACTTAGACAATTGTTGGGGGGCTCTTAGATTAGCCCCTTAATTTAGGGAGCATCGTAGTCTAAGTGTCTTTCAATGGAACCATTGGATAGTTACCTTCAAGCGCTTAATCAACTGTTTGAGAGAGGGCTGATCGATGCCAAACCTAGTTTACTGTCGCTTAAATCGGGAGAGATTATTTTCCATGCCGACGAACCGGCCCAGCGTATTTTTGGAGTACACACGGGTAAAGTGCAGCTGGCGCGCTATTTAGAGAGCGGTCAAATGAGTAACCAGTATGCGGTAGAAACTGGTACATGGTTTGGAGAAGATGCTTTGTTTAATGCAACCTATCAGAATTCTGCGATCGCAACCCAACCATCGCTGCTCATTGCCCTGCCAAAACAAACCTTTCTCACCCTGCTGCAGAATGACCCAGAAATTTCCTTAACCTTTGTAGTTCAGTTAGCAGAACAACTTTGCAGAGCTAAAACCATCATGACCCTGCGCTGTATACGCTCTGCCTATGACCGGGTACTGGCCTATCTCAATACATTAGATATATCTGACAAACGTACCTGCGTTCTCGATTGCTCTATCAAAGAGATTGCCGAACAAATTTGCCTTGCACCGGAGGTAGTTTCACGCTCGCTGCGAAAACTACAAGATGACGGCATCATTCAGCGCAATCACCGTAAAATTGTGTTTCTCAAATAATGGGCCATGGCACCCCCCTAAAATTGAATGGTAAGCAATATTTCGCCGCCAGCATCAAATAACGGCTAAGAGCCCGAAGTCGTGTGAATATGCAGCCGTGTCAACCCGTCTTAATAAATGTTTAAGTAGCTATCCGATTGCTATTTTTTTCATAAACCTGATTTGAATCATAGATTCTCAGAAGTTACTCATCTAAAATTCAGGGAAATCTAAGCAGGAATTTTAGATGGGTGATGTCATGAGTTCAATCAATGGGTCTCAGGTTCAGGTCGCCTGCATTCCCAGTCATCACATCCAGTCTCGATGGCTATCTGCCCTGACCTCACTGCACTACCGAGCTGGGCACATACACGCCTATTTAGAAGAGCTGGTTTCAGGCCTACGGCATGGTTTAGGGGCCAGTCGGGTCATGATTGGCCAAGATACCGCCGATGGCTATCACTTTACCGTCAGTCCAGAGCTACAGCCTGGTTCTACCCAGAACCCTGACTGCTGGAGTGGTCTAGCCCGCAATATTGTAGAGCAAAAAATTCCAGCGACCGGTACCCACCCACTCCAGGCAAATCTAGTCGTGGCCTATTGTGGTGTACCGCTGGTCACATCTCGGGGCAACTGTTGCGGCATCCTGCTGGCCCTCAGACCTGCCATCGAACCGTTTCAAGCTGAAGACCAGCAGGTATTAACCCTCATGGCAAACCAGACAGCCATGGCTATCGAACTAGAACGGTGTAGTCACCCTACCCTTAAACAGCGGTCAGAAGCCGTGGGGTCAGATCACCCCCTACAGCTCCTGCAAGGCAGGCTCATTGGCGTTAATCAACAGCTGACCCAAAAGCTAGATCACTATCGAGCCGAGCTGCAGCGTGTTTCAGCTCGATTACAGGTGGAAAGCATTGCCCATTCGTCCTTAGAACAGCGCTTTCGCAAAATTTTTGAATGCTCTAACGACGCTATCTTTGTGATCGATCCGGCCGAGGATAAAATTCTGGAAGCCAATCCCCGAGCCACCCAGCTATTAAACTATTCACGTCGCGAACTCCTCAACTCAATCAAAATTTCCCAGGTTCACCCCGATGAAATGCCCAAACTGATTGAATTTACCAATAGCGTTTTTAATAACGGCCAGGGCTGGACCAACGAGTTAACCTGTCTGACCAAGTCAAAGAATAAGCTCCCTGCCGAGATTTCAGCGGCCCCCATTGAGTTTGAACAACGGCAGTGCATTATTGCCATGGTGCGAGACATTAGCGATAGAAAACAATTAGACGCCCAACGGAAACAGGCCGAATCTAAGGCACAAAAAGCGCTTTCTCACCTGGCCGAAGTAGGGGAACTGGCCTCCATGATTGTCCATGAGATTCGTAATCCATTAACCACCGTCCTCATGGGTCTAACCAGCTTTCAAAAATTAGAGCTAGACGGTCGCTTTCAATCTCGACTGGACATTGCCTTAGAGGAGGCTGAGCGATTAAAGCGGCTGCTCAATGAAATTTTACTATTTTCCAAATCGCCAACCCTTGATTGCCAACCATTAGAGTTAAACAAATGGAGCGCAGATCTCTTAAAGTCTATACAGTCCCATCCCTCCGTGGCAGATCGGGTGATCCAGTTCCGCGCCAATCCAATTTCAACGATCGTATCTGCCGACGCTGACAAGCTCAAACAGGTCTTTATCAATCTGCTTACCAATGCCTGTGAGGCCGTTGTCCCTGGCGAGGTGATCACCTGGGAGATTACTCACCCCTCCAAGGCAGACCACCTTACTGTGCAGATTAACAATGGCGGTACGCCGATTCCCCCCTCAATTTTAGAGAAAATTATGACCCCCTTCTTTACCACCAAAGTTACTGGAAATGGTCTGGGGTTAGCCATTGTCAAACGGATTGTAACAGCTCACCAGGGGCAGTTCACCATCACCTCAGAGGCGGCGACCGGTACCACTGTGACGGTCAGATTGCCGTTGCTCAAGCAGACCTGCAAAACCTAACGCCTTCGCCTGGGAGTGCAAACACTCAAGGTGACGCATTTTTTCAAGACAGCCAATGGGGTCTTTGCTAGGCTGGCGTACACTGCGTTTGGATGTAGCTATGACGGTCAAGCTAAAATACACAATCCTCTACGTTGAGGATGTTCCGGCGACCCTCGACTTTTATAAACGTGCCTTTGGGTTTAAACAACGAATGCTGCACGAAGGCGGCGACTACGGCGAACTCGATACAGGGGAAACAATATTGTCGTTCTCGTCGCTACAGCTGATGTCAGAGCTGGGAAAAACACCTAAAAAAGCTGACATCTCTGCGCCCACCTTTGAAATCGCATTTGAATCAGATAACGTTAAAGACTTACTGGCGCAGGCGGTGGCAGCGGGTGCCACCCTCATTCAGGATAGTCGTGAAGAACCCTGGGGACAAACTGTTTCCTATGTTGCCGACCCCAACGGTTTTCTAATTGAAATCTGTTCTCCTGTCAGGTCTTAACCATAACCGCGTTGATAAAGCTGTTGATGTAGTTCTTGGTTAGCCATAAAACCAATGGGTGTCACCCCAAGCCAACGCCTGATATCTCGGGTCATATGGGCCTGGTCAGCATATCCAAATAGGGCAGCGGCCTCTGCTAAATCCTGACATGTCGCTAATAGCCGACATGTTTGTCTTACCCGGGCCAGTGCCAGCCAGAACTATGGGGGTGTCCCTGTGCTTTGTTTGACTTCACGCTGCAGTGTCCGTACAGACACCCCAAGCTCAGATGCGGCGTTACCCACTGAGGCAGCACCTTTTAAGCAGTCTAGTATTTCGACCGTCGATATCCTGAGGGTACAAAACTCATCTAGCCGATCGACATCAAGCAGTTCTAACGGATCATGGCAACAACTCCATTTAAGCAGGGCGGCTTCGTTAATCTGCGTTCCGGGTCTAAGGCGTACGCCCACCATATCTGTACCTGCATTAATCGATACCTGGGTTGTTGTGGTATCAAGGGGCGAAATTAACCAGTGAATGGTTCCACTTGGCGTACGTTTAAAAATAAAATCTCGACAGCCATCAGGAATAATGGGTGTTTCTATACAAACAGGTGACTGATAAATCCAAGTATCTAAGGCTGTTTTAGCTGAAACCTGGGTTAGGGACCGCTTGAACCATAAGTGTTCCATTGCTAACGCGTATCTTTCCTAGACTGGGGAAATACTATCGGTTGTTGTCTTCAAGAAAACGTTTAGTTTAGGGCGTATCAACCCATATATAGGACTAATACAGCTATATATCAATAGGGTGCGTTCACAGGCAGTGACAATATCCAGGGGCCACAGCTGCTTTGTTTTGACAATATGTAGCAGTAGCTTACGCAGGTCATTAACACTGTGTAAACCAATCATCCAAGGTCGCTGCCAAGGACAATAGCGGACACAGCGTAGGGGATAGCGACTGACGCCAATACATTGGAATAAATGAAGCAAATAGGCAGGCCGTAACCGAGCATTGGGAATCAAATGGGTTAATCTCATCTGGGGATTGTGCCAGATGGGCCAGCCGCCCTGACGAATGTAGCCCAGGGTTTCAACATCCTCACCTTTGGTCTTCAGGCTGGTACCACACACCCCCTGAAGTGCCGGCTCCGTAGGCACACACTCTAGCCAGGCTCGACGTCGGACCACCATCCCGGCCCCGGCCGGTAACACCCCTTGCCTGCCCTCGAATTGAAAGGAGCTGTCCCCCCGCTGAATCCCCGCCAAACAGCTGGCAATACGCTCAAAGCCTTCTGGAGGGGTGCTTTCATAGCGACCAGAGATGGCGCTACCGTAGGCCCCTATCTGGGGATGGCGCTGCCCAAACCCATGGGCCTGGGCTACCCAATCCTCTGAGGGCAAGGTATCGTCATCCAGGAAACCCACCCACTTACCGGTGACAAGCTGCATGGCACAGCGTCGAGCATAGGCTAACCCCTGACGGGGTTCAAAAGCATATCGTAATGAGATGTAGGCCGACCACTGCTGCTGGTAGGTGTGAACACACTGGGCCGTCTGGTCGTGACTATTGTTATCCACAATCAAAATTTCCCAAGTTAGGGACTGGGGGATAACCTGTGCCCTTAAGCGATCTAGCAATATCGGCAGACGATGCTCACCGTTATAGGTGCAAATAACAACAGAGAAATCAGTCACAATAGGAGGAACATAGACAAGCCTTCATTGAGTAAAAAATGCCCTGAATGCCACCAGGCTAGCCCTAATCGACATTATTTAATCATAGGCTCCCCAGGTTAAGGCCAGGCCAAGAATGCATGATCACACTGAAGTCTCATCGTGGCTTAACTTTTATAAAGTTTTAATCCTCCAATCATTGCTTTCAAGGATATCTATTGTCCTAACTAACCTGACAGATGCAATATTCACGATCGGTGCTTGTTGTTCAAAATCTTCTAATTAAAACTTGGCTCAATAGGGGATTCAGGGAGTTAGCCCAGCAACGTGCCTAATAGACTACCCAGCAAGGCTTTCCCTCTTTTTCTGGCATTATGCACAAATTCAAAGAACCCCAA
>ERZ1740059.800-NODE-800-length-16053-cov-5.145331_pt1 | contig 16053 bp, 23 predicted proteins | sample MGYA00581744_ERZ1740059 | MGnify/ENA primary metagenome ERZ1740059 (study PRJEB43018, sample SAMN04849738) | marine metagenome | isolation source: floating plastic debris | place: Pacific Ocean | collected 2008-08-28 | study: EMG produced TPA metagenomics assembly... | reverse complement strand
CCGACGTGATACCAAGAGTTAGGAGAAGCCCCGAGATCGCAACGACACCCAAAATTTTCAACCGGGCCAATTTCTTTTCAGTGCTGCGTATTTTCAAATCCTGGGCTTTGTTGATAGCGTCAGATTCCTGCTTGACTTGTGATAGAGACGTGGTCAGTGCTTCGATCGCTTTACCTTGTGCGTCGATCTCCTCTTGCAGGTTCTCGCTTTGCCATTGAGAGAAGCCTAGAGTCGGGGTATCTGCATCACACGATTCAGCGGCCCACTCCAGCCAACAACGGTAGCCTGCACTTTCAGGTGTGAGTTTGATGTAAGCACCTGGCCCAAGCAACCAAGGACGGGTAATGACTTTATCGGTTGACCCATCTCTAAGTCCAAACGCGGCATCTTTCCCATTACCGCTGCGGATTCTAAGCCTGCCTTGTTCATCTCTGAAAATAGTGGCCTGAATTCGGCTAATCAGACTACTGATAGGGATTTTCTCATCCTGTCTATTAGCGCTGGGATGGGGGATTAAGACCTTGCGACCTATGACTCCAATCTGAATGTCACAATCCTGATTTCTACCAATGATGATCGGCATGTCAGCATCAAAACTTGTATCTATATCAATGACTCGCTCTCTCTCATTTGGAGCTATTTCATAGAGCCGTAATTTACAACTTTCCATTGTCAAAGGTGGATGGATTTACGGAAAGCAATTTCTTTGGGGTTACTAGGTTTCTCGCCTTTCTATCAGACTCCTTTAAAGACTGATAAAGATGGAACGTATTTAAGTATCAAGCTGAGCATTTGCATAGCGACAAAAACGTATAAGGACTGTCGTTTGCATAAGTAGACCTATTAGAGCCGCCGTTGAATAATCCCAGTTTGATAACGTCTCCATCGTTTAGATAGACACTTGCACAAACAGAATCGCCAGGATTACCAACGCCATTGGTCTTCATTCGAGCTTGCACCTGAGGATCGTCATTAACCTCAATAAAAATAATCATCTGCTCATCGATGTTATTTTCAGCTCGATAGATACCCCCAGATAGGACATACCAACCAGCCTCATTAACAGGAATCACAACCTGCTCTGGGGTAGAGACCGACCAGGCACCGTTTAAATCGTCTCTGACAACAGTGTCAAACTCGATGAAGTTAATCGTACTATCCGCAAGGCTTTGGGATGAAATCCTCCGTAGAGTTAACCCTTTAGTATGCGATGAACTTCCCCCTGCCACTGGCCTACTCAGTACAACCATGACTACCCCCTATTGAATTCAATTTTCAGCACACCTTCGCCACTAGCCACCGTAGCCAGCACCTGTAAGCTGTGAATGGGGCTTAGTTTATCCAGCACAAAGTACATTTTTGCCCCACCGGCTAATGTTGTTGGATCCACTGGATTGCCATGTTGAATGATATTTCCTGCCATTGGGCTAGTCCATTCTGCCCCGGTGCTGGGGCCATCTACACTCTCAGCCGTAGCATTTGGGAAAAAGACGATCTTGAACGCGTTTAGGGCAACTGAACCGGTGTTATAGACGCCGATGACAGCTTTGTCGGAACCTAACAACCCAAATCTAGCAAGTTGGGTCTCGAGAATATCTTGACTATCTGGGTCAGGGAAAGCTGTCCCTACAGTTATGACCTTGGTAAGTTCTGACATTTTATCTCGCTAGAATTGCGCTCCGTGGCTTGTACTTCTGAAATGGTCTAAAAAATGATTCAGGTGTTTGCCCGGCTACTGACACCCCACTACCTCCACCACTAGAAGTCCATTTCTTTCGGACCTGATCTTTGATATCTATTTCTGTGATTCCACTCTTAAACTGGTCTGAGTTTTGATAGGTAATGATTTGCCCTGTTGCGGCTTTGAGCGCATTGATTTCAGGATTGTCTTGAGTAAAGTCAAGGCCCGCTGTATACGTAGCTCTTAACTCTGTCGCGCTGATTAAGTTAAAACTAAAGCTAACAGAAGAATTGAGGATGTTCAGAGAAATCAGGCCAGTGGCATCTAGGACATAATCTCCCTCTTGAAGGGTAACCCAGTCAGTAAGGACTGACTGACGATCTAATCTGTCTCGTTCATTGCCCTGCCTAATCTCAAGTACTGGTGCTGGGGTGTCGGCTATTGGATGGTAGCTGAGCTGAGTGGTTTTTGAGCGGGCTGTCAACGTCAGAATTTCAACCCGTTCCGATAACTCAATTGGGAATCCTAGCCATCCTTCAATCGCTGTTTGAGCATCAAGAATGTCAATATCTGTTCCCCCAGTTACCCCAGGGGCGTATGTTGCCAGTTCTTCGGTAGTTAAGATTGCCATGGACTAGGGATCCGGTTGCCGTATAAGTCTGTTCTGGGTTTACGCCATGGCGTTATTTCAGGCGGTGGTTGGCTAACAGGCTTCTGTATCTCAGTTGTTGAGTTAGCGTCGTTAGGCGGGTTTGCCTGTCTTGCTTCAGCTTCAACAATGAGGGCGATCGCTGCTTCCCAGCCATCCTCGGGTTTAGTGATACCCAACCCCGTGGCAATTTCTTTGATGGGTGCCCAATTACCCCCATCCCCTTCATCGTAAATAGCTTGTAGCTCAGCTTTGCGAGCGTCAGCGTCAAACATCAGTCACTCAGAAAATAGAACAGGTATACGTGGAACTTGCCAGCCGTCAGAGCAGCGGTCGCCACAGTAACTGTCAGCGTTCGTTCAGTCGTTGTCTTGACTACGTTGGCGGCAGCCCCGTCAGGAACGGTATCTAGTTGGCCTGTAACCGACGAGATCGCGGTAGCTGCCAATAAATCAGCCGCACCTTCAATCTTGAGGGCAACGGTCGCAGAACCGCCCGATGTTGGAGCGGTGACAACATCAATGAGCCCTTGATAAACAATCGCATTAGCGGGAAGTTTTAGGTCTAACTCAATATCGCCAACAGGACCACCATGAACCGAGAAATCATAGGTTGCTTTGGCGATGCCGCCGAGCTGGGGAGTAAATAGCGAAGGGGTAGGAAGCATGGGTTAACCAATCGTACGAACGTCTAAAACACGAAGCTGTTGAGGAACCTCCGATGTGTCGGAATATCCGGTTGGATCAACATCCATCGCAACAAAGCCTTCTTCAGATCGCCAGATATATCGACCAACCCGACCAAAGTTGTCATTGGTGTCCCGGCGGATCTCCATCTCAGTGCCAATGCCACGGCCAATCGTGTCAGCACCAAAGGCGTAATTGCTGCGAGTTGTAGCAGCACCAGCCGCTACCGTTTCAGTCTGTACACCTTCGCCATCAGCACCAGCCGTGCCAACAGTGCCAGTTCCATAAGCATTAGTATCAAAGATATGGAAGTTGCCATGTTTACCTTGGTACGCTGCTGCTAAATCTGTAGGACCAACATCCATACCCACAGAAATAGATAGGCTATTAGACAAGGCTTCCAGTGCTTCACGAGACGGCGCTTGCCAGATGCCATCGGCAATCATTTCATTACGGAACTGAGAGCAGTCCTTAGAGATCAAGACGATGCCATAACAACCATCTAGATACGTTTGGATCTTCAAGCCACGCATGTAGCCATAAAGGTTATTTAGAAACTGAAGCGTCACGCTACCATCAGCATTGGCTGTGGTCGTTGTTACGTCATCACCATCGTTATAAACAACACGGCTGGTGGGAGCCCATAGGCTACGAACCTTCATGTCTTCCCAGCGATAGTAATCCTCCCCCAAATTGCGCTCAAGCAGCCCCATAAGATCGATCATGGAGTATGCCTGAACAAAGCTAGGGATGCCGACGGGCGGATGTTCTGAATTTTTGCCGAGACCCCACTCATCAATGAGAGCACTAACTGTGCCAGTTTGTAGCCGCTGATTGGTACTATCGATATTGGCAAATGTCCCAGCGCCAGACAATAGGCGATCGTTAGGATTGGATGGGCCTGTTTGATAAGCCGCACGAGGAACCTTCACGGTATCACCAAGGCCCTGAGCAAAATCAATTCGAGTATTGGCAAAGTTACGGAAAATATACTGCGGGCGGTTGTTGGTTCGCATAATGACCGACAGCGTATCCAGGAAGCCACCATCAATGTCAGCGCCAACAGTAGCGGCATTTCGGTCTGTTACCTTGCTAGAGGGTCCACGCAATAGGCCATTTGCCTTAGCATGAGATTCCACATCCATGAGCAATTGATGCCAGGTTTTAGAGTCTTTGCGAGCATGACGGATGAATGCATTTAGCTCCCGATTGTCACGCGTTGTGATTAATGCGCCAGCACCTGTATATTTTTGAGCGATCTGGGCACTGTCCAAAATCGACTGGATCTCGCGATACATTCCCTTAGGCGATCGCTCTGACGCAAGCAGTGTATTCACATTAGGCGCACTGTCCATACTCGTTGCTTCTGCTTCAGTGGTTGCGTGCTGGTTACCAGTGAGTTTAAACAGGCCTTCTAGACGAGTGACGCGTTCATCAGCGGCTTGTTTGTCAGCATTAACAGCCTCTAACTCTTGCTGATGCTGAGTTTGTAGTTCAGCGATCGCGCCTTCTGCTTCAGAGCGTTGGTCCTCGAGCTGACTCTCCAGTTCGGTCACACGATTATCCGAAGCTTCTTTGTCGGCAGATAGCTGGTCAACTTTTTCATTCAGCTGAGCGATCGCAGCCAGGACAGGATCAGGCTTTTCCTCTTTTACTGGCTCTTCTTCAGTTTCAGTAGGGCTTAATGCCTCAATTTCAGCCTTAAACCCTTTGGGCTTTGGCTTCATTTGTTGCTTAAGGTGTTCGGCTTCAGAAACGGTAGCCGACTCCTCTTGAACAATTACCTTTGTACTTTTTACCATTTCTGTAGGATGGGTATTTTGCGTCTACCTTATCCATAGAAAATGGCTATTATGGCGTTATCGTTCCTGATATAAACAAGTGTCTGCAAAATGAACGACAGAGTAGCTCGCAGAATTATTGGTCGAAACCTAAAAAATAGAAGAGAAGACTTAGGCGTGACGCAAAAGGCAGTTGCTAGCGAAGCTGGACTGAGTAGAACAACGCTATGGAAAATAGAGTGTGGCCGCAGTAGTCTACCGTTAGAGTCCACACCTGCACTGTTGAAGTTCCTGGATTTAGGTGAAGATCCTCTGGTCTTGTTGGCCCCCATTCCTAGACCGTGGGGCAAAGGCATAGTTGAGAAAGGCTAAGCTCCTCTCGGGATGCTGGCGGCTGGCAGGTTACCCATCAACACCAGGCTTAGCTCAACGCTGCTGATAACACCAGTCTTAATGGCATACGGAGCAATTAAGTCATCGTCGTCTACGTCATACCACCACGCATAGAACGGATGATAATGCCCTTCTGCACATCGGTAACGACTCATAGAACCAAACTCAGTGCCATCTAACGGGCAAAGACTTGTTCCGTCTGTAATGCACCCCGTGGACGCATTGTTAACTCGACCCATATCAATGCTGTCTAAGATTGGGTGGCCTGCTGAGATCGCGGCGTAGCAAACCATCTGAATAAATCCTTCAGATTGTACCACTGCCATGTTGTTGGCCAGTTCTCCAGCCGCTTCCAGGATATCCACAGGAGCAGCATTTGACTCAATTAGCTGAGCGTCATAGATAAAACCTACGGTATCTTTCACCGTATACATGGGGTGGTCTACGGCAAAGGGTTGACCAGGATACGTCTCAGCCATCTTGATCTATGCTTCACGGTTCCAGCGACCATTAGACCAGTTCACAAGGTTGTTGCTGGCAATGATAGGTACTGAAACGATCTCATCAGCCGTGTAGGGTTCTCGACCTAAAGGGCGATTTTGATTGATGAGCACGAGTTGTTCTTCGTTTGGTGGGCCCATGGGCGCGATCGCTTCTGAAAAAACACGCCCTAATGTGGTGGCCAGATTTTCCATTATTTAAGTGAGGGGGAGGATTATCGGCAATGTTAGCGTATCTAATGCGATGCTGAGGAAGCCTACGGAATTTCCATAATACAGCTGTATACTCCTGATAGCGGTTAACCGTTATCGATATGAGTAGACCTGCCACTGGCCGAACCACAAAACTTGTTAGAGCGCCGATACGCTTTGAGGCTCAAGTCAAGGCATTGATTCGGCAGCTCAAGGAAAAAGAAGTTCTGAAGCAAGCTCAGCAGAGGCAGCAGTAGTGTTGAACACGATAACGATACTGCTGGCTGAGTCCAATCCGGTACCATTGCCTGCATGGATGGAAGCTGTGAAAGAGCATTACCCCTGACGGAGATTGAAACGGATAGAGCCCTGTAGCTGCCTGACATATGGTAGTGATTAGTCATTATTGAATTGGGATTTCCCCATGATCCAAAATGAAATAACCAACCTGCAAGCTATCCTTGCCGAGGTATTTGAGTTTTCACCAGCAGATATTGCAGCTAACCGCACGGGTGAGATATCTACAGCACAAAAGGCACGAATCACAAGTACCCACTATGCTAATTCTCGGGTTGCATGGGAGTTATTCTTCATTATTTTCGGACTGGGCCTGCTTGGTTTTTCGGCGGAGATGATTCGAACCGGGAATATGGGGGTTAAATCCTTGCTAACGTATTTTGGCGTAACGGCTTTTTTCGGCCTCATTGTGTGGGCTTTCATTCTTTACTATCGGCATCAGATGAAACGGACCCTCTGGGAGGGAAGTGCTCAGCTCGTGGAGGGTAAAATTCAGCTAATCACTGAACGGGGCGAGAAAATGCAGAGTAAGTATTTTTGCGTAGGCAACCACCGATTTAGGATTGATGAGTATAAACATTTTATTGTGCTACAACAATCAGGCGTAGCGGGGCGGAGAGCCATTATGTACGTTTCATCCCCGTGGCATGACCTGTTGTCTGTGGTTCTGCAAGCGTGATTTTCCCTCAATTGTCGCCCAACCAATAAATCCACCCGATCTCCTTCGTTGATACGTGATTCATGCATATAGTTCGATTTGAGTAGTTGAACCGCTCGCTGCGCTCGCAAGGCCTTCTAGACTTTGCGAGCGCCCACGGTCTTCGATAGCTGATCAAATTCTGGTTTCAGTTGACAGGTATGGTTATTGGCAGTGCTAGCTTATCTCTTCCTAACCAACCAAAAGGCATGGCCCGCTGAATAATATTTTGGTCTGGAGCTTCCCTGGCATATTCCAAGAGGCAACAGCAATTCCATCGACAAATACGAGTGCCAGGCATGGACATTTGGTCTTGCTCCACCCAGCCTTTAGCTGCTTCGTCTAAACAACCCTGACAATGCTGACATCCCCCCAGCTGATTTCTCACATATGGCCATTCTTCTGTTGAGTGGATAAACTCCTGAGCTTCTGAATAATGTAGCTGAGCATCTTGTGGGTACAGATTGGCTCGTGCTCGGATGCCATCAATGGTGAGTTCGCCGTCGAGAATACTGTTGCTAAATTGTCTAAGGTATTCAAACTGGGTGGTTAGGCGATCGCGCACATGTTCAGCATGATTATCGCTAACATTTCCACGGGCCCCAATACCCAACAGGAAAAACAGAGCTACCGTAGCTGCTGTTAATTCTGCCAAAGTTTGCTCCCAGGTCGTAACATCTTCATCGTCTTCCAGTTGTTCCACAGCAGTGGATATCTCACCTTGAATACGCTCTAGCTCTTCGTAGGTGAGCTCTAAGATCTCACTCAGGGGGACAACCTCGTCATCATCATCAACATAAGCTCCTTGGTCATCGTTCCATTCCCAGCCTTGTTCCTCGGCGAGAGATCGCACCTCCTCCCAGTTAGGTTCAGCTAATGAATCGTACTCAGAGAGATCAGGGAGATCTGAGGGTGAGGGAGTGAATTTATCTGCCATGGCCGTTCCTACTCATAGCGTTGTCTATCACTCGGTATAGCCAAGCTGTGTCTATGCTGCCTTGGTCGGTATAGCGTAGCCGATTGGTATCACTTTCTAACTCTTGAATGCCATCAGCGTCGGTCTCAGGAATATCCTGAGGCATTCCCTGATTGGTCAGCACAGTAATTTTGGGCCATGTAACCGTGTAGCCTTTTTCAATGACCTTTTCCTGATAGGCGTCAGGGCCAAGCTTGAGGAACAGTTCAATGTCTATCGCTTGCCGGATGCCTGTGGTCAGCATCGCTCGAAAATCATTAATCATTCTGGCATAGGCACGCTCAGGACCACCACTAATGTCTCTTGCCCCTGTATTATCCATACCAGGGATAAGCCATACGGGGAAACCTGCCGGGACCAGACTGTGACGGATCGTCTTCTTGTCTTCAATCAGTGGCTCAAAGTTAGGGACATCTGCGCCAAGCCGGTCTACTTCAACACCATAGTCAGGATATAAGGCGGTGACTGTACCGTCGTTAAACGCTTGGTCAATAGCCTCTTTGAACTGTAGCTTTTGCTCTCGCGTAGTTCCCTCAGGCATCTTGAAAATATAGGGATTACTACCCGTATCGTTGGTCACTTTGGCCAGGTTTCGCCGTGCTCGGTCATGGTCTGCTCGATAGGTCAGGCAAGCACTAAACAAGGACTGTCCGTAAATGCCGCGCTGTCGATAGCGAAAATGAATAATTTTGATGGGTGGAAATTGAAACTCTGGGTTTGATTCAAACAGTCTTCGCCGTTGCTCGTACCTGAGCAGCTCCCCCGTGTCGGATTCTACCCTAAACATTTCCCAGCAAGGCATTTTGAGCGTGTCTGTAATGGCATAGCTGTCGCCGTCGCGTTCAATCGCCAACTGCCAAAAGCTATCGCCATAGGCCGCCGCCTCTCTAGCTGCTCGTTGAAACCGAGTCCCGCCAATGACAAAATGATCGCCATTCTTCCGACGAATTAACTCGGTTGCAATCTCGTAAACGTCTGGGTCAATGGGTGTTTGACCATCATCTAAAGTGTCAGAGATCGTAAACCCGCGATCATCGCCGTCGCTGCTACTGAATACATCACTTTCGATATACCGCAGCACGTCATCAAAAATCTTTTCCCGGTTTTCGCCATAAATAGCAGAGATCAGGAGCTTAGCTTGCTCTTGTTCTCGTATAGGGTATTCAATTAATTCTTGGTCCCATGTTGGCCATCGATATGTACTCACAACCGCACTACGTTGGGTGCCAATCATTTGCTTGGACTGACGAGCACCTGTCAGCAACCGCCACAGCCGATTCAGCAGCCCGGACTTAACGGGGGGATTGTTAGAGTACATAGTTAATAAGGTGAGGTCGAGGCAAGTGTGTCGAGGTTGAATTGGAGAGGTTGTTTGAATTCTTCGCTGCCGATCGCCATAGTGCAAGCATCAACCTCGTGGTCATCTTGTCCTTTAGCGATCGCATCCAAAATGTTGCCTGCACTATCAGAATCTCTGTGATACGAAGCCATCTTATCCTTGAACTCTACTAAATGACCTGCAATCCTAAATCTTCCATGATAAATGCACGAATTCACTCGGCTGTTTCTCTCGTTCAACCCAGGGGCTTTACCATTTTTTGACTTGGCATCTTGCCAACTCTTGCAAGGAATACCTAGTTCTGTCTGCCACTTTTGAATGCTAGCTGGCCGATCATGACCACACCATGCAGCCTGTACTCCGTGCTTTTTCTTAAGTCGTTTCCCTTGCTCTAAAAATTCAGTATCGAGAATATTTACCCCAGTAGATGAATACCAGGTATCTAAGGCCCACCACACACCATTGTTGTCCTTGCCACCGACAAACAGAGCTGGATTGACATCACCCCAGTCAACACCCATCACTACTCGCTTAAATTCGGTGGGTACGTCACCTCTGAGATGTTTATCTTCTAGATGGTCAAACACCTGGCCAGGGAAATCCTCATAACTGGCCTTAAATTCTTGCCTAAATGTTCTGGGATCTTGAGTCGCTTCTGCCCGCTCAATTTCCTCTTTAGGCACAAACGGATTATCTGCAGTCTCAAACCGAAAGCTACCCCAGTCGTCAAACTTCTGAGACTTCAGATCAAATTTATAAAGGTGGTTGACCTTGCCCTTTGGGGTGCCAGCAAACAGCGCGATACTGCCTGGTGTATCTGCCATAGCAGGTTGCAGCACCTCATCCCAAATCATGGGTTTCACATCCTGCCATTCATCCGCCAACAGCGCAGCAATACGAAAGCCACGAACGCGATCGCCGTCACCATCGTTCAGGCCAACACACACAATCTCTGGCAAGTCTCCAACCAGCTTAATGGTGTGTTCTGCCCGGTTAATGCTCTCGACAAAGGGTTGACCCGCCAGCAAATTAACCAATGGTTTCCAGAAAATTTTTTTGCACTGCTTCAGTGTGGGCATTGCAAACACCACGGTGGGCGGTGATGCGGGGTCGTAGGGAAATGTAAGCCGTGTTGACATTTCCCCAGCGGCATAGTTAGGAAGCTGCCCCATTGCTGCCATGACGCCTGTGGTCAGGCTAAGCCTCGACTTGCCCCACCTTCGCCCGCACACCACAACTCGATAGCGGTAAGGAGCCCAAAATACTTGTTTCTGGGTCTCATGTAGTGAGCTAAGCTTGCTCGGCTGCTTCCCAGACTTCCCCTGTAAATTCTGCAGCGGCTTCAGAGGCTTCAATTGAGGCAATGGCAGGGGAGCTAGTGTCATGAGGTTCTAGTCTGAAACCTGTCGCCGTGGATGAGTCTGGAATCATGGCTATTCCGTACTTTAACAAGCCCGCTCTGATCTGGTTAAGGTCTTGGCTCACCCCAAAGAATTTACCCAGGAAGTTGATAGCCTGAGACTTCCCGTGAAATTCCATTTTCATATTCACGGTCTCAACGTCATCACCGCTTCTAGTGCGGGTAATAGTTCGGGTTGATGAGACGCTTCGAATGCTTGCCGTTACTCGCTTCGGGAGAACACTGGAGTTCTTGAATGTGACACCTTGCTCATCAAATTCCATCGCCTCAGTGATATCTGAGAATGCCAGTCTGCCAGCTTCACGAACAACAGCAGCAAGTGATACTTGGGCGACTTCTTCGGCTTGATTGAGTATCAAATTCAGGTAATGCTGAACGCTAGGCTTAGCTAGTAACCTGGCTGCGCTAGCGTCTGTACCCTTGCTGTTATAAGTTCTGCCGTATGCAGCAGCTCCATTAAAATCCTTCAAGAACTCTTGGCAAAACTTTTTCTGTTTCGGGGTTAGGCCATTGGAATCCTTGCGAATAGGCACGTTTCAGTCAATCGCGACAAGCCCAGTATAACGACAGGTAACCCCGCGATCGCAACCCCATCAAAACGGTAGCCCAATCTTGTCCCATGCCCAGGTCCCATTTAAACCCAGGCACACCAACCCACTGTTCTGTAGCTCGGCGATCGTCACGATGGCCCATTGCTTAGACGTGATCGGTCAGGGGTCCAATTTTATCTGTTATTTTTCTACCTTAAAATAATACCCTTATTGCCGTGTGTCAGTTTAGTGGACACTTTCTCCTAAAAAATCTCTTTCCCCTATCGACGTGACGCAATTAATGCGACATAATAGAGACATGAAAGGGGCAAGACTCCACCGGGAGGCCACCCCGTAGTCAAAGCCCAGAGGAAGACATAGGTGTCTAAAGAGAATCGCTTCAACTTCTCACCTAATTCACTTCACCCCAGTCAACGCTTAACAGCCACAGCCCGGCCATCAACCAAGGAGCTAAGCCAATGACTAAGCAATCCGCAATCAACACCCTCAAGCAACTACAGTCCACCATCGACACTACCGTCGAGTACGTGACCGGATGGACAGCGACAGAGCTTGCCACCGAGCTAAAAGATATCGCTAACGCTATCGATATCTGCAACAACGGCATTGACGGGATGCCCGCTAACGGACGCGCTGACGACATGGACCTGGCCGAATGGCTTGGCTACGAGCACATGGTTCTCACCGTCAAAAACCTACGCAAGCAGTTCTGCTTCACCGCTGCGGATATCGCCCAAATCGAGGTTTAAGGGCTTCGGCCCCCTCTCCTCCTTCCCTTCCAGGCAAAATAATAATGTCACAACCCTCGGTCAAATCCTCCCCTAACCCGCCATGCCCCCACTGTGGCAGCAATAGCAGTGTCAGTCGCATCCTGCCGTCTGGCCGCACTCAGTACCGTTGCAACAATCGCGCCGACTGCGGCAAAAGTTTTACGCCCAAAAAGGGAAAACCAGGCCCGAAATCAACGGGCAATGCCAAGCCAGGAGCGCAGAGATCTGCAGAGTGGAGGGCGCGACACGGCAAGACCGGAAACGAAGCAAGGAACGCCAAAAAGAATAATATTTCAGAGAAGAAAAATAACGGGTTGGACGCAAAGAGCATTTAACTTACCTGACTTTGCTTGGGTGAGATCGCAATAGCTATGGGGTCGCCGGGGCGAAGGTCTAGCTGTTGCGGCTTAATAGGTTGATCGTTGCGTTCACTTTACCCCAATAGACCAGCTCTTTACATTTGCAAAAAGCCTGTAAAGACTCGGGCTTCTCCCCTGCTTGGTAGGAACTTCCTTGGATAGTGGTTCGGAGTTTACAACAGGTGAACCATGGAGCCATACAGAGGCAGTGGTCGTTAGTACTGCTGATACATCGTCAAACAAAGAAACCCCTGGGACAAACCAGGGGTAATAGCCAAAGACATCACACTTAAGGGTTGAGTGGGCTATGGTTTTAAGATGCCCACAGAAAAGGCCCCAATGGTGATCAAGGCCTTAGGGAATTAGCTTTTATTTTCCATGACTATTTTAACGTTTGCCCCCATGAGGTGGGGCGAGTATTAGACGAAGGTCTAGTTGTCTGAGGTAGTCCTGAGTTACCCTAATATCTTGAAAGAACTGCGTAGTCTCTCCACTCAGTACGATGTCAGTTAGTAGAAATTGGTAGAGGCCAACCAAAATACAAATGAGTAACCCAAACTGGTGCGCAACGGACGAAGGCGCGATCGCAGTAGATGTCACATTCAAGCTAGCAACAGCCGTGACTGATGACGGGGAAGGCGGTAGTGCTGATGGGACATCTGACATTGTCATCCCAGTGCGACTGGTGCCCATCCAACGTTTGGGCGATGTGGCCGGGATTAACGAACAGACGTTTCCTGGTTCTCCCACTTATAGCTATGTGTTTAATGGTTGGGTGAACGATTCTACTGACTACTTGTTCCCCGACAGCCTCAGGCACCAGGGGCGTGTGATAGGCGCGGCAACACTCCAGAACAGGCCAGGGCGCATTGAGTGTTCTATTGGTGCATTTCCCATAAGGGAAGCAGCTGAGATGATCGGCGAGAAGTTTACGGCGGGCTGGGTTCCAAGCTAACCCTGCTCCCACGTCTCACTAGATAGCCAATACGGCTCTCCTTGGCCCTTTGTATAGATTGAGACTCCATTGCCATCCATAGAGACCCGCTTCACCTCTGACGGATGCATGGCGACAACGGTTTTCCCTCTATCGGCCCACTGAGCTGTTATTAGTGTGGCGGCTTTGCGCTGAATATCGGTCCATCGGCTAGAGAATAGCAGCCGCTCGACTAGAGTGACGATCGCAGTCATGTTTGTGGCGTTTGTGTTACCTCCGATGCAGTCTGAAATTTTTTGAAAGCGATCGCAGACTGCTTGGGAGACGCCTTGGGCTCTAATCTCTGGCATGTGACGAGGAATCCTTTATAGCAGGAATTTTAGCCCATCCTGAAGATTGTCAGCCATGCTGTACCCATGGCGACTGTAACTATCAATCGAGCTGCAATACACCGAGCGCTGACTAACGGGCTGGAGGATACAGTCCGTGACCTTGATAGTGCGTACCAGACAGCCATCGAGTCACCGCGTTATGCATGGCCAGGGATAACCCGCCGCCGGTCTGGCGAGACTGCGGGCACTACCCGAAATATCGTTGACCAAGGCGACTTCAGAGACTCTCAGCAGGTTCAGTTTATTAACCCGTTTTTGGCTGAGTTTAGCTGGCATACCCCCTACGCTCCTCAGATATTTTTTGGTTATACCACTCGTGCGGGCAACAGCTACCCCCCACGTAACCCAGTAGAGGAAGCTCATAAAGTCATTGACCCAACAGCGCTATTTGCTGAGAGTGTCCGGAGGTATGCATCGTGAGCATTACCCTGGCTGAACTTCGCAACCGTGTGGCCACCGCCTTAGCTACTGAGTTAGGGACTAAGACATTTTCAACCACGAACGGCGATGCAACAGTGCAAGCCCTAACTATTGATGATGGCTCAGTGCCTGTTACCAGCGGTGTCACCTGGGTTCAGAAGCCTAAAAAACATACTGGGCTAGAAGCGGTAATCGAGCCTGAAATTGATAGCAATATGCGTACGCTACTGGGGGGTGACTTTTATCTCACCCACACCACTCGGATCACGCTCAAGCAGTTTGATATTACCGATACGACCCAGACTGCGCGATCGCTCTTGATTAAAGGGTTGGGCAATCTTATCGACCGGGTGGGGCCGCGCATCCGCAGGAATACGGCGCTCGATTCGGTGGAGCAACAGAGTTTCGACATCATCCAAAACGCAAGTTCATAGCTATGCCATCACAACCCTCATATCCCACTCCACCCCCACTGCCAAGCTCAACAGTCATGCTTGAGTTCATCAACCCTACTGACGGTAAGGTAGCTGGAAGCGCTGAGGTCACTGTTGCCAGGGTTGGCCAGATTTGCCTGCACACTGCGCAAGATATTCCCGCTGGGAGCCTTGCGATTATCCCCTCTCTGTTGATATCGAGCATCCCCCAGGTTCAGTCACCACCTACGCCGCCAACTCCACCCAAGTTCTCTAGTTTCGATCATCCATAAACCCATGCCACAAGCCACTCAACCTATTAGCCCACCTCAGGCAAAGAATACAGTTGTTCGTGCCGCATTAATTGCGACTGGACAAACCTCTCGGCCAATCTCAGGGACATTCACTATCGCTGGGTCTGGCGACAGTGGAGCCGTGACCACGGAGGGAACGGAGGAGGACATTACAGTTACTCTGTCCGCTCAAATCACCAGTGTTGTTGAAGTGGGTCAGCCGCTAGAGTTTATTGCACCCAGCGGGGCAAGCGTGATCGCTAGAGTCCGTACTAAATACGAGGGTCAAGAGACGTCTCTAGCGCTAAAAGCAAATGAGACTAGCCCTGATGGCTCCGTTGCTGTCTTTCCCCCACTGGCCCGCATCCGTCAGTCCGCAGACATTAACGAGTCTGTCGCTACCACATCATTCTCAAGCTTTGATCACTCAACATCTGCCGTCAGTATTGGTGAAGGTACCGCAGATGGCACCTTTAATGGCGGCTATAGCTATTACGATGCGTTCTACGAAACGCTCACTTACGCCAAAGACAATACCCAGAAGCTTTATGTAGAGCGTGAACTAGAATCTCCTGACGCCAATGTGTTCTCAAAAGGGCCAATCATTTGGGGCATCTGTGTTGCTACAGGTATCGCCAGTCCCGCCTCTGATGGCGCTGAGGTTCAGGGCAATATCACCGTCGCCTTTGACTCAATCAACCGTATCCAGCCCCAGACATAATGCTAGTGCTCAGTAACCGTGATGTTTATTTGTTTGGAAAACCAGCTGATGGAGGCGTTAAGGTCATCGCTAGTTGGCTTAAAGACGTTCAAATCGCAGGTACTGAGCAACAGCTCTGGGATCGGTCAGAGGGGGCAACGCATAGCACTGTAAAAATCCCCCCTAATACCAATTCTGTAATTAAGAGCTACACATGATAAAACTGAAGAGCAGCATTCAATCTGAGCAATGTCAGGCGTTTACCATCTTGAAATTACCGAAAGTGAAGACGAGCTCAAAGCCCTCCTAAGACGCCAAAAAACGGCCTCGTCAAAAGAGCGGATTCAATTCCTCTATTTGCTGAAAAGCGAACAAGCGTCGACCATCCAGCAAGCGGCTAAGGTGTTGGGACGTCATCGGGTCACCGTCCAAAAATGGGCGAAGCGTTATCGGGACTGTCAACTAGAGGAATTATTGAGCCATAAACCCCGTGTAGGGAGCAAGTCAACGCTACCGGGTTGGGCTGAAGCGGCGTTGAGAGAGCGTTTAGAGCACCCAGATGGATTTGAGAGCTATGGGGCAATTCAGGAGTGGTTAGCGACTCAATTAG
>ERZ1740059.799-NODE-799-length-16066-cov-5.605146_pt1 | contig 16066 bp, 6 predicted proteins | sample MGYA00581744_ERZ1740059 | MGnify/ENA primary metagenome ERZ1740059 (study PRJEB43018, sample SAMN04849738) | marine metagenome | isolation source: floating plastic debris | place: Pacific Ocean | collected 2008-08-28 | study: EMG produced TPA metagenomics assembly... | reverse complement strand
ACATATTTACACCCAAAACCTGTTGATAACTAAGTACTTATGCCGATTTTAAGGGGCGACTAATTAATGCACCCCAAGCCACTTGATAGTATTTTTTTACCGGTTCAAAGTGGTCTTTAAGTACAAAAAACCTGGCCAACATCGTTAGCCAGGCTCTTTGCTCAAGATCTATTTGCAACTATTTCTTAATAAGTTTCACACTGCGTTCCACCTGATCTCCTGCACCCGTGATCTTCATGAAGTACAGACCATGGGGTAAGTGGCTTAAATCAAGTTCATGGTTATAGTATCCTTCTTCAGATGGAACTACGTATTCGTAAGCCAGAGCGCCCATTGCATTATAAAATTTCAACTTCCTGTCATTCTCATCTTCAAAAACCAGGTTTAATTTCAATCTGTCGTTAAATGGATTAGGATAAGCCACAACTTCTATTTCGCCTTCCTCATTCGGAGCATAATTTTCATGATCCTGCAAGTTATTCGCACTTCTGCCAGCTATACCTGATGGATTAATTGGCCATATGCCATCAACGTCATAACCGTCCGCATTTCCAAAGAAGTTTTGTGGGTTTGAAACATCAACGATTTTAATGTACTCTATGAATTCCAGATCAACAGAGGCTAAATCAAACTTCCCATCTAAACAAGTCTGACCCAGAGAAACAAAATCAATACCATTATCAGAAACAAGCACCTCCGCCTTTTCAGGATAAAGGCGACAAGGTATATTTAATGGCCCGAATGTACTTTCGAAAACTTTGAAATCGTCGCCCTCTAAATCATATAACTTGGGTTCCAGTCTTAGCGTGATATCTCCTCCAAATCCTAGACTTACAAAATTAAAGTAATAATTCTCAAGCGGTTCCCCTAGCGCTTTTTCCGGGATACTCCTCCACCATACCACTGGCCTGCCATTTCGTCTTTTCCCCTGATTGAATTCAACCACTTCAACAGCCTGACTGGTATTAAAAGTAATTTCAGGCTCAAAAAGCAACCTTGCTGATACAGGTAAATGATCGGAAACCGTACTGCTATAATCATTGTCATAGTATTCATAACCTACCCGAGAAGAACCTTCAATATATGATTCGAACAGCTCGTTAGATATTGTTATGTGGTCGATGACATTTTCGCGAAAAACAAAAGATCTGAAACCCGCCTCACTCAGTGACACAGTCACAGGATTATAGTTTGTTGTATCATTCACAAAGACTTCGTAAGAGGTTAAAGTCGAAGCAATATCTGCAACGGTGAAATCGACATCATCATTATAATCGCCTAAAAGAATCAAATCCGAATCAGAAAAGTAAGCGTCCAAGGTATCTTTCAACACTTCAACGTCATACTTTCTCATATCATATCTATTTTGAGCATCACTGCTACTATTCGCTCTTGCATGTAGATTGACGATATCCAATCTTTTTGAGACACCATTAATAGTTGCATCCACAACAAGAAGATAGGGTAAGCGGCCACTCGCATAGAACCTATCTGTCGTACTCGGGTATCCAACAAGCGCGCTGTCGTCTCCACCATTATAAAGCGGATGAATTGAAGCTAACAAAGCCCTGGACGCAGCAAAATCAGGGATAACTGTAGCTGAATTATAAATAAAACCTACTCGTTGCTTTTCACCTGGATCGTTGGGTCTTGAAACAAAATCGGATAGAAAAAAGTCATAACCAGGAAGCTCTGCTACTAACTGTGTAAACAATGTAGTATCCGTAATTTCCTGAACGGCAACTACATCCGCATCCAAGCCTAACAGCACGGTTTTAACACTATCTTTCTGAATCTGATCGCTATTGGGATCTCCTGCGGCTGGTGAATTATTCTCATCTCCGAACCACTCGATATTCCATGTGACTATGTCAAATGTCTCCGACCTGGGAATACTTAAATCATCTCCGGTGGGCTCAAATTCTTCAGCACAGGGAAGGTCACTTTCTAATCTAGGAAGTAGTTGGAAGACGGATTGAAAACGACCTACAACACCGATTATGGTATCACAGACAGCAGGTTGAGCCTTACCTACTAAACTCGTGACCTGATTGTCAAGTCGTAACTCGCCTGTACCGCTGGCATCCGTCAATTGATAATTTGAATTTCCAAACAAAAGATCACCCGGTGTAGGAAATGAAGCGTCCACCACAGAAACTAACTCTCCGGCAAAATCTCCTAGCTCGCTCAACGTAATTTGTTTTGGAGAAACCGGTACATTGGCCACACCTAAATCAATAATGTTCGTGATACCTGATAACTGAACCTGTAGATTAAATTCTGCGCGTACAGCAGTAATTTCTATCGAATCTCCGATTTGGAAATCAGTATTAGCGTGAAGCTGAGCGTCAAAAACGGCAATTCCGCCTGTTTCATCTTGAATAAAAGCAGGTCCTCCAAACTCTCCAGCAACGGTAATAACACCTCGCACAGTGACTACCTGATCAATGCTAGCCGCTCTTGCTTCGGTTATTGTAATCAGTTCAGGTATGACAACCGCACCATTCTCCGCACCGGGAGTTGGGGCTAATGCCACAAAACTTGATGTGTTTCTTTCTCCTCCTGCGCCATTTGGAATACGACCTAGTGACTCTGTATCTTTCGCTCCGTTGCTGTCCTCATTGACTTGAGGTTCACCCATATTAAGCAAAACGGAAAGACCTGCATCATCACTGTCGTTCGTGTCATAAACAATAGCATCTATCAGGCTTTCTGTTGCAACCGGCGTGCCATTAGGAAAGTCAGTTGCGTCACCCGCATACAACGCCACAGCGTCCGCACCATTTTGAAGTCCGTTAGAACCAAAGGTAAGATCTACATTTGCGACACCCGCATTACCTAAAACAAAATAGCCGTCAGCGTTGGTTGCAAACCCATCCAGGTCGAAAGCATTATAGCTCAAATCGTTACTTCCATTGAAGAGTACTACTACAAGGCCATCCAAAGCGGTATTCCCCGTACCTCCATCAAAAAGCTCTATAAACTCAGCGATGTCCGTACCTTGGGTGTCTGCATCTATTTCATTAATAAGGATCTGAGCCACAGGTGCGGTACCCACAGCATTATCCAAACCCAACGTATTGATTGCTTCACCGGGGTCAGCAACAACGGTTGGGAATAAGGCAAGTCCTGCCCCGCTAAAATCGTTTCGCACCCAATCTGAAGGCAAATCATTATCCACTCCATTGGGAATACGGGAAGCGCCACCTACAGTAAAAGAAATGCCATCAAATCCCTGTAAAAGAACCGTGACAGCGTAGTTCAGATCACTTGTACCTCCATCGTTCGTTCCTATGTCATCTGAGATTGAATCCCATGGCTGTGAATCGAGAATCCCATCATTATCTGTATCCAGGTCATCTCCAAATGAACCGGTGAAATTCTCTACAAGTAACAGTGTAACTGTTCCGTTCTCAAAAGAATTTGATAGGTAACCTGTGGTCCAATAACCCTGAGCATCTGTGCTTCCTAAACCGATTACTTCGTCTACCGTTCCGGCCGCAGAACCATCCCCCTCTATTTCTATTATCGAGTATGTGCTGTAGTCAGAGTTTGGGGTGCCGATGACCTCGACAAATTCATTATTATCCGAACCGTCATGATTAAAGACGAATTCATTAATTATTGGCGCTGCCGCTGAACCTGTTCCAAAAATCTGATTTGTATTTACCGTATTGTAGGTATTTGGCAGCTCTGCCTGCCAGGTAAAATCAGAATATGTGGTTCCGCTACCGCCAAGCTGAAGTGAGTTACCTAAAAGTGTAGATGAACTTTCGGAAACGCCGATATCATCGCTCATAACACCATCAGCAGCGCCACCCACGGCTACAAAAGAACCTTCATAACTTAGAAATTGAACTACATTATTGGAGGCATCAATGAGTGCTATTCCATCAGGAGCGCCGTTCTGAAGACCGGACAGTGGAAAGAAAATAGCGCCGTAACCCCCTTGCTGATCGTTAATTAGCCCAGCAAGGTTTAAGGTAGCATAACTTGCCCCGCCGTTTCCATTATAAGCTACAAGGGACCACCCCGAAAGATCGGAGCTAGCTGGTCCGGCAATCTCTACACCTTCACCAGCATCCGAGCTTGCATTATCATAATGGATCTCATTAATAAATATCGTTTGCGCATGTACAAATGAAAGACATACACAAATCATAGAAATCGCTAAAAGAGTAAATTTTTGCATTGAGTATAGTGGTTTATTTTACTCTGCAATTTACTATGTAAGTATGTCTAAAATATAGAAATAGTGTTACCAAAAGATGAAATAATAAATAATACTTAATTAAGCCTAACCCCAGCGCTGCGAGGTGGTTTTAAAAGTAAATCTCCTGAGCCAAGCGGTACGTATTGGCATGCGCCTCTACTATTATATTGATATCTTCGGAATAACCTCCTCCCATAGAAGCAACCACAGGAATTTGATTAGCATGTGCCAGGCTTAATACAAGCTCATCCCGCTTTCTACAACCTTCCATAGAAACCCCTAAACGCCCAAGCTTGTCCGTTTCTAAAATATCCACCCCTGATTGAAAGAATATGAAGTCTGGCTGAACCTTATCAAGCAGCTCTTCTACATGATGTTTTAAAGTATTCAAATAAATTTTATCCGAAGCGCCATCTTCCAACTCAACATCCAAATCGCTAACTTCTTTTTGCATAGGATAATTTTTAGCCCCATGCATACTAAACGTAAAGACTCTTTTTTGATTCCTAAAGATCTGAGCGGTACCGTTTCCCTGATGCACATCAAGATCTAAAACAAGAATTTGCTTAGCCAATCCCGCATCCAATAAATACTGACTTGCAATTGCAATATCATTTAACAGGCAGAAACCTTCCCCCCGGTTAGTAAAAGCATGGTGGGTTCCTCCTGCTATGTTCATGGCCACACCGTATTGCAAGGCAAAATTGGTACACATAAGTGTGCCATTCATTATAATAACTTCTCTGTCGACCAACTGTCTGGATAGAGGAAACCCGGTTTTTCGTATTTCTGACCTGGTAAGTTCGAGATTATTCAAACGCCTCCAATAGGATGGATCATGAACAGTTGTGATCCATTTCTCAGGAATAGGATCAGGAGCAAAAAAATTATCATCATCCAGAGTTCCTTCCAACATTAGCTGCTTAGGAAGTAGCTCATACTTGCTCATGGGAAAACGATGGTTATCTGGAAGAGGATGTGCATATATATCGCACCAGGACACTTTAAGCATAACTCTTTAAGAACAACTAGTGATGCTAGTTGTTAGCTCTGCGTTTTGGTTTTCCGGAACTGAAAAGCTTCATGAATCGCTCTAATCCATCATAATACAGCGTAACATAGAGTATTAAGCTCATCGCCCAAATAATTAAAATATTGAATACAAGGGTGTCGACATACTTACCCGCGAAGTGCTTCTCAGGAACAAAGAACTTTGACCTGAAGTCTACTGCATTTCTAGGACGATGATCGTCAAAGTAAATCGGATAGATCTTTTGTATAAGTCTATCACCGGCTTCCATGACTCTGACAATTGCTGTTCTATTGGTCAAAGTTGTTTTTATGGCGTTATTCTGGTAGACCATGCGCAGCGAATCGAAGGACCTTCTTAATTCAGGTGTGGCCGTCAAAGAATCAATCATAGCATTTTTTCTATCTAAAGCCTTATTTTGCCGATTGACATGAACCCTTTTCATTGTAGCAAGGAACTCCTTGGCAGCAACATAAGTAGCTGTGTCGAATCGCTCAATGACCAGATGTTTCATTTTTGAGAATTTGTCTTGCCCAACATCGTCCAGCTCATCTTGAATTTCATTTCGCACAATGCCTAATGATTTTCTAATTGCCTGAGCATAGTCTTTTGATAACTTTCTTCTGATATTATTAAAGGCATAAGTCAATTCTGTCTCTACTTTGGGCAGATGGTACAAACGTTTATACTCCGCGTTTGCCGCCTGGCGTTCCAAGTCATAAAACTGCCTTTCATATCTATTGTCTTTAAACTGTGTGACCATAGCGGCCTCAAACGCCCATCTCGATGCCATGATCTCACCCATTACGGGTACACCATCTACCGTACTCACAGAAGGGTTGAATTTGTCAAAACTGATTACAACCCCACTAAGCAAAAGTTGGGGGATCAATAAAATTGGAATCAGAATATAAATCGTCACAGCAGAATTAAAGGAAGCCGAAATATTCAATCCCAACATATTGGCAAAAGCAGAACAACTGAATAAAATAATCCAATACCTCAATCCCATACCTTCTACCTCAAGTATGGTATTGCCTATTACAATGAAAGAACCCGTCTGAATAATGGAAATAAGAAAGAGTACGGAGATTTTCGAAACTAGATAGCTACTCTTACTTAAGTTAAGAAATCGTTCGCGTTTTAATATTTTACGATCTCTGAATATTTCTTCAGCGCTAACCGTTAGCCCCATGAAAAGGGCAACTATTATACTCATGAAAAAGTATATGGGAATGTTATCGTTATCGAAGAACGAGTATTGACTCTGTCCTTTCCCTGCCGTTGAGTAGTACCGAACTAAAAAAGCCATGAATAACGCCAAGAGTGGTGCTTCCAGCATATTGATAGCCAGATACTGCTTATTTGCAAGTTTGGCTAAAATATCCCGTTTCATGAACACACCTAATTGGCGAAACCAGTTTGGAATATTCTGCCGCGTTTTAATTCGTTCTTTGCTGTGATCGATTTTGGGAATTTGCACTCCGTCCTTAAAGTACTGATACCATTGGCCAGGAGAAATCTTCCTGACATTTGTTAGCCTGCCGAATTCATTTACTACCCTGGTTTCAATAATACTGAATATCTGCTCAGCATTAATATTTCCACACTCCGGGCACGCACTTTGATTTTTATTGGCAGCGTTTACTATTTCCTTAAAGTAGGTCACCGCCTCTACCGGATTCCCGTAGTAAATCTGTAGGCCGCCAACATCCAGGATCAAAAGGTTATCAAACATCTTGAAAATGTCAGATGATGGCTGATGAATTACCACAAAGATCATTTTCCCTCGTAAGGAGAGCTCTTTTAAGAGATCCATGATATTTTCAGAGTCCTGAGAAGAAAGTCCCGAAGTAGGTTCATCAACGAAGAGTACACTGGGTTCCCTTAGTAGTTCTAGACCTATGTTAACGCGTTTTCTCTGCCCCCCACTGATCGTCTTTTCGAGAGGCGATCCGACTTTCAAATCTCGAATTTCAGAAAGTCCTAAATTCATTAAGACGCGTTCAACCAGTCGTTCCGTAGTTTTAGGCGCATATTGGCTAAAACACAGGCGTGCTGCATAATATAGATTTTCAAAAACCGTAAGTTCTTCTATTAACAGATCATCTTGCGGGATATAGCCAATAACTCCTTCAACTTGTTTAGGGTTATCATGCACGTTAATACCATTTATGACTACCCGGCCACTGGAAGGTCGCTCTGAACCATTAATTACGTTCAGAAAGGTGGACTTACCGGAACCACTTGCACCCATTATACCTATCAGTTTACCGCCTTCAACCGAGATACTTACATTTTGAAGTCCTGCTCGTCCACTTTTAAAATGATAGAAAATATGTTCTGCCGTTAGGGTAAGATTGGTTTCTACCTGGCCGACAAGAAATCTACTGACAACGTCGCTATAGTAAATAGTATCGATCTTGTTTCCCCGTATGGTACTGCCTGTTGGAAAAACATCGATCTTTCTGCTCTTCAGTTGGATACCATTCAATGTAAGTGTTGAAATACCTAAATATTTAATGAAATAGGTCTCAATCTCAGGAATTCGTAAGATAGCGATTAGGCCTGTCAGGTTCTTGGAAACTACACGCGGACCTTCCACCTGAAAATCTCCTGATCCTTCATCAATGATTAAAATATTCGATGAAGACAACTCCTCCAGCTCTTGCCCTTTAACAAACGAGCGAATGACTACCATCTCTTTTTGAGAGATCTTCATGGCCTCGCCAATGTAAAAGATCAGGTTACTTTGTCTTTCTGAGATATCACCATCAGCATATACCAGCTCAATGATCTTTACCATCATGACCACCTTCTGTTGCATGGTAAGCGCTTGATTTACCTGTTTCGCGATTTCCATGATCCTGGCCCAGTCATCTACAAATGCAAGGGTTTCTGAATCGAGATCGTCAAGGTCCTCTTTGACTTCAATTTCATGTTCACAACAGAAATCATCAAAGAGTGTCAGGTAATAATTAGTGGCTTCCTGATTTAAGTGTACAGATAAAAACTCTTTTATGTTTGCTCTTTCATCCTCAGTAACACGCTCCCTGGCCACAATAGCGAAAAGTTGAATAACAGCCTTAAGTAATTCTTCACTCATGCATTAAGGAAATCATTTAGAAAACAATTCAGTAAGTAATAAAAGGTTCGGGTGGTATCCAAAGACAAAGCCATAAAATTAGTCCTACATTATCATCTTTATTTTTTTATCATTTGTCCCCATCAGTAAAATACAAAAGTCAATTTGCACTTTACTAAAAGGGGTAATTACCTATAGCCCTAATCCGATAGTTCCACTTTTTCATTCTGTCTTCGCTCCTTCCAATTTTCTCTTACCTCAACGCTTCTAAACAAGTGGTCGCTTGACTGAAGCACTTTATTTTTCAGGTCTTTAGGGTAGTTATTTTCCTTATAAAGGAACTGCATAACTGCATCAAGAGCTTCTTCAGATTGATGGTTTTCAAGTGTTCGGTCTAACCAGCGTTTTGGGAAGAAAATATCTCCAGTGCTTTTAACCTCTTCTAACAACTCCAAACTACTTGGTATTAGTTTCTGACTCTCTTCCACACGAAGCGGATGATGCAAGTATTTCAAGGCTTCCAAAACCCATTCTTCATTGCTGCGGTTATCTACATTTTTCAGGCTTTCAAAAAACACTTGCCTGTCATTATTGCTACCGGAAACAGCTTGCTTTACGAAATGCAGCCGATTTCGCAAATCCTCATTCTCTATCGACGACAAGTGAGCAAGAAGTAACTCCTCTGCATTTGGATAATCTCTTACCGCAAGTTCAAAAGCCAGGCTCGCTTTGTCTCTATCGGAAAGCGAAAGACTTTCAATCTGCACCTTACCCATTAAAAGCGATTCAAGTAGGGCTACTGCTTTCTCTGAGGTAGCAATTCTTTTTAGTACATCAAGATACAGCGCCTTGACGGACGCATCGGCGTTAACGAGGTGGTTTAGCAATACACTCTCGAGCTTTGCTACATGTTTTATTCTTAATTCACTATCGAGATAGATCCAATACAAGTGTTGCAAAGACCTTAAAAGATAGGCTATTACGAGAGGCTCTTTTTCGACTGCTAAGTTTTCAATCTGCGCCGCCACAAGCTTGTCAGGATCTATTCTGCCTCTGACTGCCGCTTCGTTAAGATTAATCCATAAGGCAGCTCTTTTGACAGGATCAGTTTGATTTCCTGTGTTTTCAAGAAAGTAATTAAGACTACCGGATTTCATATCAAAATAGCCGTAACCTAACCCGCCGGCATTGTTAAAGACATATTCCGGAAAAGGCAGCCCCTTCAGTTCATTTAGATTGGCCACACGAAAATCTTTATTCACTTCAAATAGTTTGGAGGAGTCACTCCAACCAATCTCTATCTGCAATTTTTGAGGCCACCATATTGGAGCATCACCATCACGAGAGACTGTATATATATTGTACTTGGAAATACTATCATTCTTTGAACGAATATTGTAGTGGATACTAGGCATTTTAGCAGATTTTACCCATTGTTCATTCCAAACACTAAGGTTATAATCTGTTTGCTGCCCCATAATAGCCACAAGATCGTCCCATTTAGCATTATCAAAAGCATACTGCTCCAAATATTGCTGTATGCCTTTTCTAAAAACGTCTTCACCCATATTCTCTTCCAGCATTCTCATAATAATGGGAGACTTTTGATAGATAATATTGCCATACAGCGATCCTGCGTCTTTCAGATTTTCCAGTGGTTGTTGAATAGGGTGAGACCCTTTTGTGCGATCAACCGCATAGGCTCCGGGGTAATACGAAAGCAAAAACTGCAAATCATGATTTACATCCGGAAATCCGGGCTGCGTTATCTTAGCGGCCATAAAATTGGCGAACACTTCTTTTAGCCAAACGTCATTGAACCAGTCCATCGTAACTAAGTCGCCAAACCACATATGTGCGGTTTCATGTGCAATAAGTCTGGCTCTACCCTTTTCTTGTGCTATCGTACGTGAGTCATCAAGGATCAGACTGGAAGCCTTGTAGAATATAGCGCCAGGATGTTCCATACCCCCAAATTGGAAGGATGGCAATAATGCAAATCCAAACTTGTTGAAAGGATAATTAATACCCGTATATTCTTCCAGCCATACCAGGCTTTTATGGTGCCAGTCAAATATCTTATCCAGGTTTTTATTCACTTTTACCGAATCAGGCTCACGATGTAACATGGTGTAGCGCCTGCTACCAATTGTTTTCGAGACAGTTTCAAAAACACCGGCGGTAAAGGCAAACAAGTAACTGCTGATAGGCGGAGTCTCATCAAATACTATCCGCTTTTTAATACCTACTTTGCTCGTTTCGATTGGGGATTCGTTGGACAATGCCGTCCAATGCTCCGGAATAGTTAGTGTTAGTACATATTTCCCTTTAATATTAGGTTGGTCAAACATAGGAAAGCAGGAAGATGCATTAGCAGGTACAAAAAGAGTATACAAATAGTCATCTTTTCTATTTAATGCCTTATTACCAGCAACAAACTGAATCTCAAACTTATTTTGTTCAGTTAGATACTTTTTAGGAAGGATCAAATGCCCGTTTAACACTTCAAACGCCACCTCCCCAGCACTGGATTTTACTGTTGAAACCAATGAGTCTGCACCTTCAAAATCTAAAACGAGGTCTTTAGAGGTGTCATTTAATTTCACAGCCAAATTTAAGATCCCATCAATCGGCTTTTGCTTATCTGCCGGTATATCGAATGAAACATTATAACAAACACTATCTATCTGACTTTTTCTGGCCCTTGCCAAATCTTGTGATATGCCCGCAACAGGAAAATCTGAAATATGGGAACAAGCAATAAAGCTTAAACACCAAAATATTACTTTGAGACCGTGCTTAGAGCGAACCATGCTCTAACATAATAAGAATTGCGATCAACTCGTCGGCTGAGATAAAAATACCTACAAAGGTTTTAACGTTGACATTCCGCCATCTACACCTAAAACCTGACCTGTTACCCAAGAAGCATCTTGTGATAACAAAAAGGTAGTAGCCGAAGCAATGTCATTGACAGTACCGACACGTTTTAACGGATGACGTTCTCCTGATTTTTCCTTTTTCTCTTCGCTGGACAGGAGTTTAGAGGCTAACGGTGTATCTGTGATGGACGGCGCAATACAATTGACTCTAATTTTAGGAGCCAGCTCTGCGGCCAACGACTTGGTTATACCTTCGATGGCTCCTTTTGAAGCGGCTACCGAAGTGTGATAAGGCATGCCTTGTGCTACGGCCACAGTACTGTAAAGTATAATGGAAGCGCCCTCCGTTTTTTTCAAAGGTTTCAAAAACGCTTTTATGCTTTTAACCGCACCAATTACGTTTATACTAAAATCATCAACAAAATCCGATTCTGAAAGACTCTGAAAGGGCCGTAGGTTAATAGAACCCGGACAATAGACCAAACCATGTACTTCACTCAGATCCGTTGAGATTTGATCACCAAGTACATCACATTTATGATGGACTATAGAATCTGTTAATAAATCATTACCAGATCTTGAGTAAACCTCTACATGATTTCCTTTTTCCGCCAGATCATTTGCCACCTGCAGACCAATGCCGCTACTGCCACCAATCACTATGTAGTTTCCCATGTTTTAGAAACTCATAGTCCTTAAATTTGTTTGAATATTGGGTGAAAAATCAGTTTTGTTACTTACGATCCGAACGTGAGTTTTACTTTCTAATCAATTAAATTACTACAAAATCATAATTAACTCTATTGCTGTTGGCTATAGTTAAAAAAAAAAATGGTCGCTCCCCAGGATGAAATGAAAATTACCATAGAGCAAGCAAAGCCTGATCACATTTATTCAGAAGTGGAGGTTATGGGACAAAAAATAATCCAGGACTATGACTCGGCACCGCCTGAATGATCAATCCAATGACAGGTCATACTGCTGGTCAGGAGATAACAGGAACGAAATAGGAGCAACCATAGGAGAATTCTCAATGTATGTAACGCTACAGGAATGATATCACAACCAAGGGTCATGAGGTCACGCTGGAAGGTAATACCAATGCCGGTGAATCTAATTCACCGGCATTGGTAAATAGACAGCTTTCTTTCTTTTAGCCAACTAATGTGATCTCAATTATTTATCTGATGAGCTTGGTTAGTGAAGAGTAGCCTTCGTTATCAACCACCCTAATGAAATAGATGCCCTTCTTAAGAGGTGGTAGCGAAAGCTCCGCAGTTTCCCCTGCGTTGATTACTAATTGTTGGTTCATTAAAAGCTTTCCGGAAATAGATCTTAATTCTACGGTCATGTTGCCGCCAGTAGGGGCATTATTGCTAAGGAACACGCGGTCTTCTACCATAGTTGGATAAATATTCAATTTACCAGATAGTGCTTCGTTGCGTCCAAGTACAACATCAGTTCTGAGTTCGATATCGCTGACCCTTGATTGACTTTCCGTAAGATCGACATTCTGAGAGAAAGACCTTGACGGCTTTTCTACGGTAAGTTGGTACTGTCCGAAGGGGAGTTGATCAAAACTGAAACTATGTGCCTCATCAGAAACAGTCCATTTGACCGTTCTTCTGGAGGTCCTGTCCTTTAGTAAAATAACGAAGGGTCCTTCTGTTTCAGTAGAAACCACACGACCTTGCACTTGCCCTTGCCCGGAACTAAGAGTTTGTGAACGGATCAATGTAATTTTAACGTCTTCAGCTGAGCCTGTTAAGTCGAGCTTATACGCATCCTGCCATCCTACTCCATTCACAAAATAAGTAGGAATAAAAGCTTGATTCACAAATTCATCTCCACGTGCATGAATAATGTAAGTACCTTGTGAAAGGTTATTGAAAGTAAACGCACCATTTTGTGAACTAGTTTGCAGTGCCGGCGACCACTCATCTCCTTGTCTTTGATATAGATCGACCGTTCCTCGATCTACAGGTATCAGATCTGCAAAAAGCGTTCCCTGGATATAAAGAATACCCGGTTGTACCTCAATAGTTTGTATAGCAGTACAGCTACTATCGTTGCCAACAAAGGTTGTGAGACTAACATTCCAAAGTCCTGCATCAGAAAATGTATAATTCAGCACACTATCCGATGATTGGAAGCCGCCTTCTACTTCCCAGAGGTAAGTAGCCGTGCTATCAAGTCGTAACGGCGTAAATACATAATGAAAAGTGTTTAATGAATCTACCAGTTGATAGGTAAAGTCTGCTAAGCAGATTGGCGATGTACCTTCAATAATAACAATATTGGTAGCCTTACATACATCTCCACTGCTTACATTCGTCATGTAGAGAGACACTTCATAGTTACCCGCAGCGATAAAAGTGAATTCAAATAGTTCTTCATTGGATACAGTTTGCCCATCAATTTCCCACCGATAGTCATATAAATCACTAATTTCCAGGGCAGTAAATAAGTAACTAAACTGATCTGCAGAATCTACTGGATGATAGACGAAAGATGCAAAACAAGTTGGAAGTACAACTTCTACCTCTTCACATACCTCACAAGAAAAAGTAGTGCTATCGGTTGCCGTCAGACACACATTAAAAGTTCCATCTCTACGATAGCGGTAAGAAAACGGTCTTATACTACCACCTCCGCTCTGTTCTTCGCTAATGGACACACCGTCTCCAAAGTCCATTGTGTAATAAAGTTGTCCTGCCAGTGGCTCTGTGCCTACAAAAAAATCAAACGTGTTCTGACCAAACATGGGCATCGGTGCAACGTTCAGAATACATCCTGATGGGCTTGGAGGAACAACTATTTGGCTGGTACTGCACGTGTCCGATTCACTTGTAACCCACAAGGTTACATTCCAATTACCTGCGTCTGTAAATATATGCTGTACCTCTCTACCCGTTGCCCAACTTTGCATTTCGAAGGTCCAGAAAATGGATTTAACAGAGTCTGTTTCATTAGCTGTAAACGTGTAGATCCAATTCTCAGTAGAGGTAGAATCGATAGTGTAAGTGAAGCTTGCATCACAATCCGGAGAGACAAACGGATCTACCCGGATCTCTTTACAATAAGTGCAACTATCTTCATTCATGGTTTGACACACTTGATATGTGCCAGGAATTGAATAGGTATGATAGATCGGAACTCCAAACTCCGGATCATGTGTTGTAACATTCCCATCTCCAAAATCAAGAGAATAAGACATATCCGAAAAGTACCAGGGCATCCATGTTTCGAAAGCATAAGTATTGCTATTATCCTCCGCTTTCCAACTATTAAAAAAACAGGATTCAACAGGCGCCTGCGTCTCTAAGGACACATTTACTCGCTGAGCAACGCTACAGGTATCCGATGCATCAGCCACTGTCAAAGTAACTAACCATCCTCCTGCATCAAAAAAGATGTGATCAAATTGCCTCCCGGTTCTAAGCAGAGACCCCCCTATATTCCAGTTAAACGTCTTAGAAAGATCTGTTCCTACAGCGGTAAATGTATAAACGGGTATTGATGCAGTTGTATCCAAGGCTACGGTAAATTCGGCATTACAAACAGAGACGGTATCTAACACACTTCCGGTAACCTCTGCAAAGAGAATGAAAGTGGTAATAAAAAGCATTATGAAGTATTTAAGAGATTTCATGGCGAGGTAGTATAATTTCAGGGTTATGTTTTAGCTAGTTGACTTAAAAACCCGTTCACCATCAAAACCCCCTACTCCTATTTAAAAAAATACACCAAGTTTTACACCGAAGCGATACCTCTCGGTTGATGTCCCTCCACTTTTAAAATCTGAATTCAGCCCCAATTCACCATAAGGAGCTATATAATAGCCTTCATTGAAGGAGTTTCTATTATACATGACAGGCAGTTCCAGTCTGAAATTTTGAAGAGGGGTCCGATAGCTAAGGGTGTTCGCAGATCCATCATCATCTGTCAAACCATTTAGATCTATAATCTCATCTTCCTGAAACACCCAATCCATGGATAGCCCTACATTAATACCAAAATTCACCCTTTCACTAATCGAAAAAGTTTTACCTATCAGCAATGCCAGGCTAATCTGATGAAGCGTATTGGTACGATCAATCTCACTGACAACCTCCCTATCAACAAGCGTAGAATCTATCACATATATGGGTATGCGTTCGTCATTTTCTATAATAAAGAAGGTGGATACTGTATCGACTCGTAGTTCAGTCAGTGTCTCTGTTTGCGAAAAACTAACATTTTGCAAGGCATAGTTATAACCGACGCCCATTTCTAAATAAAAATCTTTCCAATGGTGCCGATAAGAAAATCCAATGGAAGCGCCGTTTAACGATTCGCTTGCCCTCCACCAGATCGTAGGGGCTACCTGAGCAAAAAATTGATGTTTTTTTTTCAGTTTCTCAAAAAACCTGACGGTATCATAAACAATGATTTCTTTTTCTGTAATGGTAGTATCATAGACTTGCTTCATTTCGACTTTTTCAACAATAAGAGTATCATAATGGACCTCGGTCTGATGTACGACGATGGTATCGTAAACCACCTGCGGGTCGCTTGCAGGAGGTTGCTCATGGACATCAGCAGAAACTTTCCTCAGATTGATCACCACGTATTCATTGATGACCTGAAAGCTAAACCGTTCCCCTAACACCTGTTCCAAAGCACCCTCCAATGAAGACACTTTGATATTAAAAGAAATCTTAGGATGGTCTTTAAAAATCTTCGGATCATAAGACACATAAAGTCCAAAGGACTCTACAATCGATTGGACGACTTCCGGTAGCGGTTGTTCTTGAAATGAAAAAGTTTTTTTATTTGACTGAGAAAATCCAATAGTGGCAATCAGGCTAAACAGG
>ERZ1740059.798-NODE-798-length-16075-cov-85.121973_pt1 | contig 16075 bp, 11 predicted proteins | sample MGYA00581744_ERZ1740059 | MGnify/ENA primary metagenome ERZ1740059 (study PRJEB43018, sample SAMN04849738) | marine metagenome | isolation source: floating plastic debris | place: Pacific Ocean | collected 2008-08-28 | study: EMG produced TPA metagenomics... | reverse complement strand
TATGCTCTGAAAATGGGTGCTGTAGGGGGTGTCTGCATTCAATCAGTCCAGTTGTAAGGAGTTGAAGGGAGTATTATGTAGACTGACTCTCAGTCCAATCTGTTGGGTTTGGGTTGGGGGGGGGATTGGACTGATGGAACACCCCCAACCCTTTAGGAGTTGACAGGGGACCTTGTATATACACAATGGGAAATCCTTTCAAATGTGATTTTGTTCTGGTTGCACTGGTTTTATATACAAAATTATCACACCTACCCATGCTCTAGGCAGCCATGCTCATTTGGTAACAGTGGCAGCAGCTGATGTCATCTATTTCCATAATATTTCAACCGATTTTATTCAGCCAGCTCAGTTCAAAAATATTTCAAAATGGCCATGTTTGCTTCTTCACGGAAGTGGATTTTGCACATGCGCGATTGAGAAACTCAGAGCTGTTTTCTGGCAACATCCGTTTTCTCAGTAAAATTCTAAGAAGCATGTGAGATTTCTGAATTTCTTGTTCTTCTTTCATTATTTTCTGTTTATGACGCTTCAACTGATACTGTAGAGTCTACTCAAAGTTTTGCTTTCACTTCAAGTCACTGCTGACCTCGTAGAATAACACTACAAACTTGAATACTATCAGGAGTAACTAGAAGTAGTCATCATAATCAGACTAGAGAGAGACTCAGACTGAGAGAGACTGAGAGTGAACTAGCTAGACTCAGACCAACAAGGAGTTAGAATCCTTGCTCAGACTGAGTGAGTAGATAGAACAGAACAAGCTGGCTAGAATAATTTTACTTATTGTATTTTCAACCAATGTATTCTTCATTCTTATATCATATATCAAAGCAGCTGGCCAGCAGCTGGTCTGCTGTGAGGTTAGTGGAAGTAGTAGGTTAGTAGTAAATCAATGCTGATGATTGCAACGTTTGAAGCTAAGCTATAAATGACCTCACCTGTTGTTCGACTAGTTGAGTTAGATAAACATTCTAGTCTATATTTGACCATGTTTCCACTTAGTTTAATTATTTTATAGGCCCTAGCCATTGTTGTTTCATAATCATTCAGTCAGATGCCAAACTGATCGCCAACCTCAGTGACATTATGGTTGGGGCATCAATTTGAATTTATGTTTTATATCATACAAAGTTTACTTTTAAGGGGTGGCAGTTGACCAGTAATTCAAGGTTTCAAAAAAGGGGCAAATCTTTTCTGAATTTGCACACCTTTTGATGAAGAAATTGTGTACATGTTGTTATGATATATTGCATGGATACTATAATCTGTGCTTGAAGTAAGATCAAGCTGCTTGACCCTGAGGTATTCTGAGTGTATTCTACCATCACTGTGTCCTGGTCAGTGTTGTCGTCTTATCTGATTTAAATATGAAGTGCAGGACAAGCTATTGTATGGAATCACTGCTGATCATTTATTGCCGTCTTTCCTTTCTTCACCATAGGTATGGCTAACATCACAACAGCTTATATCCACGAATCTGCTGCAGAGATAGGATACAGTCTGAAACCAAAACAGCTGGAAGCAGCGATTGAAATTTACATTGAAAAAAGAGATACAATGATCATAGCTCCTACCGGATTCGGGAAAAGCCTCCTGTACATCTTAGCTCCTATTGTTCAGCCTACATCTTCTACCCTCGTAATTCTGCCTCTGTTGTCCATGATCAATGATAATCTGCAGAAGATTTCAGCTGTTACTGATACACTGGATGAAGGTTTGTGATTCTAATGCTACATAAGGCCAGCACAACTTTAAGTGCCCCTGCCTCACCTAAATTCACAAGGCCATGAAATGGAAATAACTCGTCCCCTAAAATTACATCCATTTCAAATTTCTTATCTATTTTCAAATTTGAACGGAAATCTGCCTCAACTTTATTTTGATTTTTCAACACTTATACCCTCTAAAATGAGCAAAAATACTAGCGGGTACTTTTTATGATTTTTTATTTTCATGGACGTGATGTTAATGGTTCATGCTAAGGCCTATGCTATGAATAAGTTTGACAGCATAAAGTTATGCTTATTAACCGTAAGCTTTGTCCACATAGGCCTTGTCTTAGTTGTATGTTGTTTGATATCCTCATCACAAGTTGGTAAGGTCAGCCGTTCACATAATTGCAATGATGACAATATGTTTTTTTCACTTACAGCGGGCGCAGTGATACATCTGGGGGATGACGCGCAGCTTGATCAGCTTCGGACAGCATCCTACATATTAGCCACTCCGGAGAGTATCCTTGCCAAAAAAGGACGATCCCTGCTTCGAGATAAGACTTTCCAGGCTCGTCTAAAGACAGTGTTTATTGATGAATGCCATTGTGTTATCACGCAGTAAGTAATCATTTTCCACTGTGTAGACTAACTTACCTACAATATAGGAACTTTCAACTTCGGCTAAATAATGACAATGTAGGTTTGATGTATCAAGATACAAACTTCGAAATAGGCAAACCCTGATGTTAGGCCTAATTGTAGTTTCACTTGACCTACTGTGATACCATATCTTGCCATCAATACGGGAACACTATTATTCAGGATTTATATTTTGTGGCAAAATTATCAGCTCCACTATTCCCTTGAAATTAAATTATCCCAAAGTGTATTGTTCATATTTAATTCAAAGAGGCTAAAGTTTTGTCCACATTATTGGTTATATTATTTCAGAGGACACAGTGAAGAGGGCGACCCGTTCAGGGAGTCATACTCAAGACTGGCAGAGCTCCGTTCTTTTGTACGTCATGATACAGTGTTTGTCGGAATGTCAGCGACTGTCACACCATCCAACCGTGCAAAGATCTTAGCATCTTTAGGAATGACTGACGCAGCACTCATTGCCGTTGATCCGAACAAAGCAAATATAACGTAAGTGGATATTGCTATTATTGCATACCAGATAAGTTAAGGTGATCGCCTTTTTTTGGCTTTCGGATATGTTGTAGGACAGTGTCAGGGAAAATCATTTCCAGGGTTTGATAGTTACAGCGAATTAGCGTTGTGTCATAGAATTCTAATTTTTTGTCTAAAAGTGGTCATTTTTGATGAATTCTGGCAGCCAAATCCTGAGCAGTAGAATCAAAGGCCAATATGAATGAGTTGATAAATGTGGTCACTGATTTCTATTTTAGTGACTGACACGGACATTTTTGAATATCTGTTTTTAAACTGTCAATATAGCAGATTATGTCCAAAAACACAGGAAAAACACTCTGTAGAGAGGTTTTTCTAGCAGCCAAAATTGGAAGATACAGAAACACACAGCTGCCGCGTATACCACGTTTTCTTAGAGATGCATGTGAAAATGGTGACACACACACAGGCTTTTTCATTTATTTGTCTTTGACATGAAGATATACTGCATACAAAACGCTTTGATTTGCTTTCATTGTTGGATTTATTGCTGCTGTTCCATTGTGTTTACATGGCAGCGCTGTAAAAATAGTGTTTTGTCATGCACAGACCATAAACAGCCCGATTGCTACATATTGTGTTAATCTTGGTCTCCAAATCCCCTCAAATATCACAAAACCCTAGGCAGGCAGAAAGATGTCATTTTACTAAATATACTATAGTGACTACGACAAAAACCATGGTGCAAATTACGTTAAATTCTGACAGGCGGTTCTCAAGTTAGCCTGCTAAGTGATATATTAACTATATTTCTAAAACCTTTCATGTTGATTCTGCATAATATTTGGATTTTTGTACCATTGACCGATCAAAAGAGCCAGCTGACAGACATGAGTATCATCAAAGCGGTGATCAGTTTAAAAAGTTTGACTCTGGTTTTAGCCAAAATTGCTCTCTCCTTATCCTGCCTGTACAAGTGCATGGAAGTCTTAGAATCTAATCCATCATGACATGTACTCATTTTAGTGAATGGTAATTTTGATTTTATTGCACATACACAGGTATGAAGTTCACAACATGGATGAGAGAGCACCTGGACAGTTTCAGTTTCTCATAGATATGATCAATGAAAAGAAGAGCAGTACACCTCATAGAATAGTATTTTTTGTTAAACACGACCATCTCGTTGAGAGTTACTCATACATTACACATTACACTGGCCAGCAACCAGGTTGTGAAGCTCCCTTGGTGGCGATGTACCATCGTTCGACCACCACAGAAATCAAGAATCAAGTTATAGCAGATATGAAAAGGCCAGATGGTGTTATCAGAGTAGTTCTTGCTACAAGCAGTCTGTCTATGGGTATAGACATGGCAGGCATCAAGTATGTTATCCACCATGGAGTGCCTATGACAAGCGATGACTTTTTGCAAGAAACAGGTCGGGCTGGTAGAGAGGCTGACAGTAAATGTCATTCTATTCTACTGAACTATCCTCATTCAACTAGCGGCAGAGCTGTCAGTAAGTCTATGATGCAGTTTAAACTAGTTAAACAATCAACATGTCGACGCAACATTCTACTAGCTGATTACAACAGCAGTGTCGTACAAGATGTATGCTGTGACATTTGTAACCCTGGAGGGTTTGGCCCTTATGACTTTACCCTAGTGAATGACGAAGCTGCAGATGACACAGCAACTCAATCCAGCCACTCACCAGATGACTTTGAAGCTGAGACTGTATCTGACAGCTCTAGCAGCGAGTGAGCAATGTTTACTTTTCAATCCACGTTACATCAATCAAATTTTTGATCTCACGGGCCATACCAGGTACTGACAATACGGGCTTCCACTATTTTTTTGATTTATACCTCAGATCTCTCATAAGCTCATATTTTATACCACAATTTGTGTAATATTTATAACCATGTTTGTATGAAATATCTTCATCATTTTATGTACACAAATTTATAGCCTACATTACCTCCTACTAAGCACAGTTTTTTTCTACCTCAATTGCTAGTGCTATATTCATCGGTCTGTTTATTTAAAATATCAATAGCTTGATTTGCCTTCCACTGGCCTCATTGTCTCATTTTTTTCTACTTCAATTATTACAGCAATAATCATCGGTATGTTCCTTTGAAATATCAATTAAAATTTTCACATTACTACCCTTTGAAATATCTCACATAACTACATGCATACAGTAGTCATCTTTTCCTCTAGTGCTTCACCTTTAGTTTCAAAGAGCAGCAATCATGGTATCAAGACTGAGTATCCTGTTCAATCGATCTGAAGGCAAGAAATGTAAGGTTTATGGACAAAATAAGTTGACTATTATTAATTTTCAAATTATGTACATGTATATACATTTTAAACACAAAATATACAAATTAACTGACTTATTACGCTAAAAGTGACACCAGATGAAAAAATGGCAAATGTTGCAGTCCATAACAACTTTGTACCGGTACTCTCCATGTTGTCCCACTGAGGTATATAAAACTCATGCAAAAAAATAAATGTTATGACACTTTAAAATAGACATAATTGCTGAGTGAAGTCTGTATAGGTGTAAAGAGTACCAAATGCAAGAAAATCCACAAAGTATACAATCTGCTGAGATGCTTATGCTGTTGGCATCACAAAACATGATGCAGGCAGCATGTAGATGTTTATCATTTGTCAAACTGCTTATAGATGTGTTTTGTTCTCAGATCTTTCAGTTTACCGTTGATCCACACTTTCAAGTCACTGTATGGTACGGTGTTCGTCAGTCCTCTGGGTACCATACATTTGGTACCTGTGAAACACCTGGCGCCTTGATACTGTAGCGCATTCACACCTTCCTCTGTCTCGGTGTCACACAGTTTCTTTACTAGCAACTCAATGTGGTTGTCTTTTTTGTCAGTGTGTTTACCTGAATGTTTTTTGTGCCCAATCTCCTTGCCAAGACGGGCTGTCACCTCCTGTCTGGCAGCTCTCCCAATTGAGACCCTGTTAACGTTAGCCTGGGAAAAGTCACCCCTGTAGCTGGTCAGCTCTTTCTTGAAATAGCCTGTCAAGAGTAATGCAATCACTAATCATGGCTGGGCATGGCTGGAGTCGTTGCATTACTGAACATTGCTAGCAATGTATCACAACTCCAGTTTTACATGGGTTTATATTGCAATGAGAGAGGATATTATACATGAATAGTTATATATAAATAAACTGAGTTATTTTTTACATATGTATATATACATATTCACATATTTAAAAATATCACTGTATATAGTAAGTTGACATAATAATGAGCATCAGTCATACAACCAAACTATGGGTAAGGTAAACCCGTTTCTATTTCTCAATATTATGATACTGCCAAACCTATTGACTTACCGTTTTCATGTTCCAGCTTGAGGTCATTAGCCATATTCCTTCCCTGAACACTACAACAGATAACTTGAGGTTGACTACAAATGAGTTTAAAATTTGGATCCAACATCATGCAAGCAGTCAAGAGACATCCGCAAGCTGCAATCTATGCATGGACTGTATCCTGTGTGACTAGATACAGCATATCACAGTCATCAAGTACAAATGCAGATCATGCAGTCACATAGTTTCAGTGCTCAAACTGTTTTAAGTAGGTTTCAGCGGCGCTACTTACGCCTACCCAAAACAAATGAAGCACTCAAACTACCAGTCACACCACATAATAAGTAATGCAGGCCATTTTCAACCTGGGCAGCCAGTCCAACCTAATACATGTAGTTGTCATCAATATGTTAGAATATCAGAATACCAAGTCTCTTTGATGACTCACCCTTTATCATTTGCTGTTCGGTTCCAGACAATACTTTCAGCTAGATACCTGGGCAGTACAAGAATCTGGTACACAGTCTCGAGCAAACCACAAGAATAGTTAGTCAGCTTCAGTGAATGGCACAGTACAAATAAGAACCTGCAAATACAGTTTATCACATGTCTTATACAACTATTTCTGTGTGATTGTGAATGAGATTGTGTTAGTCCAAGCGTTCAGATCCAAAGTCGTGAGGAGTTAGCGGCGCCCATATCCAAACTTGTTTAATGGTGGGTAGCATAATGTCCCCCAAAATGAAGTGTGAATACCTTCAACAGTGAGCAAGATTTAAAAACCATTTGGGCCATGCTTCAGTGAGCATCAAAGAATGAGGAAAGCAGCCACTATTCAAAGCAGTGTTGGTTGTTGCAATATTCGGCTAGAGGGGTTGCTTTCTAAACATGTCAAATATCACAGACAGGAAGCTGCTTCCATGTGCTTCCATTGTTGGCTCCGTTTTTCATGAATTGATTTTCGACTTGCAAGGTGGAACAACTCAGCAACTACCTGGCGGATTTCTATCAATTTCTTGCAATCATTCACAAAAATGTGCAGAGATACTGATAACCATAATTAGAATAATAACGTACTTATAATCACAGTTGAATTATATGTTAAGAGTGGACAATGCAATAGAATTATACTTAATGTATGAATATTCCCCTGCAATAATTAACATTCAGGGTGACCTCAGGTAGGATATTGGCAAGAAGACATAACAGGATTACAAAAAAAGGGGAATTTTACTGCGATGAGTGATGTCTAGTTTTTTGTTGTTAGAATGGAGTGTTGAGATTGGGAATGGGATGTTGGGGTGGCTAATGGCTATAATATACCAAAGATCCTTACTTGTGCAACATGATTAGCCTGGTACCATCTCCATGAGCAACTGCCTTTTCATGATATAGCCTCATGAGGCCAAGTGTCATCAGCATGTCACAATAGTTTTTAGCATTGTCACTTTTGCCATTTGTCCTCTGGGCAGCAGTTTTATGAGCTCTAGCGTAGTGGTCCCTCAGCATACGAAGTTTAGGGAACTTCTTGGGGCACAAGTCACAACTGTAAAAATGCAATGGATGTGTGTGTAATAGAACCTGAAATGGAAGTAAAAACTGATTGTTGTTTTTGAGTGTAAATGAGGATAGATGTGTCGGGTCAAACACCAGGCACTGTCAAGTGGTCTCGAAGCTACATTTTAGATCACACAAAGAAAAGGTGCAGATTTATGAAAAAAAGTGACCGCAACAACCCTAATGATTGAATAATGTGTGTAGTGCTGTGTGGACTTCTATTGCTATTTTAAGACTCAACATCCTTTTAACATAAACCTTAGCAGAATAGTGGGTATAGAATAGATTAGTGTTGGGTTTCGGCCAATAAAATACCTACAACCATCAAGCTACAACATACCAGACTCCATCTGTATTGGCAGTGTTAGGCACATCCAATACAATATGGTTCCTCCGGAATGACGCCATCACCCCTTTCATGTTTCTGGCTGCGAGTGCTGTTTCCGGCAATCCATCATCTAAGGTTGCCATCCCAAACAAGTCCATACCGGCTGAAAATTCACGAGAGAAACATGACACACATACACCAATCGAGGTCAATTCTAGTTATAGGGTTAGACTAAAGCCGATGGTTACATACATTAGGGTTCCAACTAAATCTTTCTGTGTCATAATACATACATTTACATTTCTCACCAAGAATAATAATAAATAAAAACTATCCTTTATTAGGTTTGTTTAATGAGACCTGGCAGGATAAAAACTACTAGTTAGTTGGCAATTACATAAAAACTCAAGATCTAAGCTAAAATCGAACATTACATAGATACACTTTACAATCAAGCTAATGATTATCTCAAGTAATATACTTGATCTTGAAGTATTGAGGACGATAGCATCTCCAATAACACAAAAATATGGAAATTGCAAGTAATATAAGACAACAATCTAACCTTTCACTACAAGAGCTTTGACTGTTTTGTCAGTGAGTTCAGAGGCGAGGTAATATTTACGATGAGGCTCAGCAGTCACTCCTGTCATTCCTATATAGTTCCTTGCATGAAATAGTGTTCCAACATCAGCAGAAGATCCTGTGAAGCAAAACATTTAGTTTAAATGCTTGAATGGATCCGTGGGAGGCATTAGTGGCGCTGGCTGTGTTGACCCCATAAAAAAGGTAAAGGGGTTGATAGTGCCAATGACACTTTGCCCCGTACCAAGCGTAAATTAACCAAGTGATGCATAATATGCGATGCATGAATATAAGATTTCTCCATTACATGTATACTACAGATCAGTGTAAGAGGCCAATTCAGTTGGGTTACGTGTATTTACATTGGATATATTATGAAATGTACCAAAGACGAAAGCGTAATTTCTTGTATGACATTATTGAGACTGATGATATAACGGATACTTACCAGTATCATATGTCAGGTGGAATATGATCTTCAGGAGTTCCATGGATATATGGAATTCACTGAGAACGGGGATCAACCCTTCGTATCTGCCCTCCGGAGTCTTCACATCTCCCCTGGCTTCCTGTCCGGACTTGATGACCTGGAAGGTCTTGTAGTCCCCTGCAATAATAGAGAATGGGTGATACATTACATATTCATTACCTCTAATGCAGAATTGAGTAAGTTTCACCATGGAATGCTTACACATCACTTATCTGGAACACAAGTGCCACAGTGAGCTGTGGTGCATTACTGGCCATGGGCCCATCTTTTATGAACCAACATCACAACCATAAACTTACCGCAAACAGGTATTGGAGATAATGAGTCATCCTCATTCCTTGGAACATGTTTATGACAGGCTTGGAGGATGTCCTGAATGTCACCAATGTCATTCTCACTCTTCAGTAACACACCAAGATTAACCTGTAACATGACGGAATTAACAGCGCCCAATGAACATACTAAAACCCAAACTGCAACTGCGGAGAAATCTTTGCTCAGATAAAAAACAGTTTAAAAATTGTTAGGTGTACTTTTGTGGTAAATTTAGTGTGTACCGGTTTGAATAATACAAGCACTTTAAATGTGCAAGGGCCTGGTCTATATTGTATGGATGCCCTTGATATAATACATGGATTAAAAAATTGAAAACTCAATTCAACGTCAATTACGTCATAGATGAAAGCTTAAATTGAATTTCAACTGTTGAGCCAAGATATCATTATGTTATTTAAACACCAGATAAACAAAATGGACAAACATCGTAAAAATACGCATGAAAATGGCTGTAATAGGACCAAACTGTTTAGACCTTAATTTGGAAATTTAACTGGAAGTAACTCTCACCATCTCAGATTTCATCCCTAGCTCCTTGTGATGCTTGTGGTCCATGAACACACTGCGTTTATGTACTGATTTGAGTGCAGGCAGGTGTTCAGACCAGATCTCAAGGACAATATCCATGAGATCGTTCTTAACAAGCGCGAGCTCAAACTCGGTGGGGATGAGATGCTCAGCTGTTATTGCCTCCATTCGAAAGACAGGTGTGAAACGTCTGAGTGGGCTTGAAACCACACGATCTTTCAGTGCTATAATTTGCACCATGTTTTTCATGGCAGTCTTGCCTCCTTGTCTTGATTTAAGCATTTTATCAACATTGTCAACCACGAGACAGTAGCGATGGCCTGCCTCTCGCCAATCACCTATTTTATTCTGGTGCTGTTCTGCCAGCTGGTCTACTTTCTGTAGAACTGTTTTATATGTATATGTCAACGATAAGTTAGCAAGCCGCTCATAACAGCTGGCTTTGGCGCCACCATCACAGAGAAACAGACTGTTGATTAGACGGGTGATGCTCATAGTCTGACTATAGACAGATAATGCAGTCGCTATAGCATTAGTGATAGGCGGTGTGAGACTATCTTGCGAATCATTGCCACGTTTACATATAGCTTTGAAGATCTCGGTAATAGTCGGACATTCCATAGTTAGATCTTCACCTAGCAAAGCGTAGCTGAAGTCGTAGGCATCCTGACCTGTAGTTCTTTTGATACGTGGCATCTTGGTGGCTGTGGATGCGTACTGCCTCGTCTCTGATTGTACCTTATTTTTGATAATTCCTAATGCGATGTCATGAAGAGCAGGCTCACCGATTAGAGTACGGAGGTGATGAACTAGACTGTCCTCATTTCCTGCTATCTGTCTAACATCCCTCAGCAAAAGAGTCTCTGTCAGAGTCATGTTCTACAAAGTGACAAAAAATTGTGTAAAGCCAATCATCACTGTTCATTGAATCATTTTATAACTAATGTATATGGGTGATTCACAACAGTGGGAGACGACCGTCTCTGTGCAGTAACAACAACCAGCACATCTACTGACTACTTGTCATAACATACTGCTGGTTGTGAACTAGATACAACAGCGAAAACCACATCACCACATCAACAAAACATGCCAGCAAAGGCTCGGTACATTTCCACAAAAACAGTGTCTGACCAGATGGAAGTCCCAAAACCAACTACGCATTGATTTTTGCGGTAACATCACAGAAAAGCCATGGATAGCCACATGTAGCAGTAGCAAAAAGCATTGCCAAGTTAGGCGTTACACTAGCAACCATAAACCTTGAGGTTCCTTGAGCAGCAATTGCTTGCCCCTTTCTATTATTAATTAATTATGGTCCACAAAGTCTATATTATACAACAATATACAATATAACGAAGAAAACCCTTCATAAGTTAGTTACACATGGGTTGGACAAACTGGACGTGTGGATGCAATACATTGAATCAGAGTTTTGGAATAATGTAATACTGACAAATCACTGTCAATCCACAGTAATGAAACATTTGTGGCATCTCAATGAGAATTATGACCTGCCCAGCTGCTTTGGTCATTCGTCAACTTTCACAACCAATAGACAAACTAAACGACAACTGATCTTTAATCCAAGTTATATATCAAATCATATGAAAGGGTCCCTCTGACCATATCAGCATTTATTGCAGAAAAGGTTAGGTATTATGCAATAAATAAACGGTGAGCTTGTGGTGCAGGAGAAAGGGTGACAATTACCGATCCAATTTATGATACCTGGTGAAAATACTAGGTACACATACCAAGTACCGAGTTCATTTGTGATGCACAGCTAGTATCAGCATGAGATAGCATGTTAGTGTTGCGATCCAGGTATAGAAAACCAATATTACAGAGCAATCGAGTAATAACTAGGCTTAGGAGAAAACACACCCAGTTGTTGCAGATATGCAAGTTTGAATAGGATGACCAATAGATCACAATAAAGAATTAAGCTCAAACTTTGCAACTTTATAGTGTGTTTTGATCAGTTATCACATCTGCAGAGCTACCTACCTGGAGATGGACTGCTAAACAAAATAAAAATAAAAATTACACTGGCTGTCAGACTCATCCTAAAACCTGATGTACAGTACACAGTATCTCAAATAGAAGGGAGTAGTGCAATTTCTATTCAGTTCGCACTGAGGACACTGGTACCTAAAATTTTGATATTTAAGTTCTTCTGTGGTGTAATTGTTTGAATCTTTGATTTTTAGGAATGTGGTTTTCAGTGTTCACATTTTTACAAAACTGAAAATCAACCTGATGCCCACTAGAATAACAATTGCCAATTACTGCCTTCCACTGAAACCAATGATATCGGGAATGAAAAAAAAAACAAAAAATGGATAAACATAGTTCTACGTAAAAATAGGGATGGAAACCACACAGCTCACAGCAAATATGGTGATAGCATTAGCCCGTAAACTTCTGCAGCCAATGCCACATGTACCTTGGATTTAGTGAAACCAAAAGATACTATTTAAATAGGTATGAGATGAAATTTTGGCGTGTTTTGCATTTATTTGGAGCTGGTACTGATGGATTCCTCACTTACCATTTCCTTGACGGTGAATGGAGTTTCTTGATCTCTTTTCTCAGGTTGAGTTTTTGTCGGTGATGCAGCTGGTGTGGGCGTCCGCCTAGGACTAAGAGGTAAATCTTGATCCTGTGAAAAGTACAGCGGTGAAGAAGATGATGATGCGGACGAGCTTAACGGATAGGCTAACGGAGTAGGGCTGTCTGGATACTCTAAAGGAGGGCTCTCTGAATAGGCTTGAGGCGAGCTGACTGTAGAAGCTGATAAACCACTCGATACACCCTCAGAAGAACTGGCTGATACACCACACACATCTATCTCTTCTCCCTCTATTGAAATATTCAACTGAACCGCCGGGTCAAAGAAAGGTTCGTTGAATATTGGTGGTTGTGTAGGCCTTGGAGTCACTTGTTTCAGCGTAATGTTGTGGTAAGATGTAGACCTGAGTAAGAAACAGTAAAATAGAAAGCTACCAATTACTGATGCCCAACAAGAATGTTTTGGAAATCAAATGATCTTAAGTTGGTTAGGACCATACAGAAGAATATGAAGGATCGTTAATGTACCAGAATGATGGTCTCCTAGCTCAATTAAAAGCGTAACACTAATTGCTATATCGCTGGGATATCATACTATTTCATTATTTCCAATCAACATACAATTTATATTATACCAATTTCATGTGCCCTAATTTAAAATCATTATGCAGTCTTACAAAGTTATAAAAATCAATAAATTTTTTTGCTGCAGTGCAGTGTGTAGCAGAGTGGAACAAAAGTTTATCATCCCTGACAATGGCAGACACAACTCAACTAGACGAATTCGATCCTCAACCTGTCAGGTAGCAAAGTTTATAACGGTGACTTACGAAGAGCCCACAGACTTATCAGTATGCTTCGTTACTTCTCCTGAGAAAGCTTGAACGATGGCTCTACCAAGTGTCCTAATGGTGATATTCTTATCATCTAATATTCCGAGAATCTCATCCCTTGTCATACAGGTGCCAATTTCAAAGCAGAACAGATCCTGCAATCTATCCTGGAGAAAATAGGTTACAAAAAGCCATAACTACAGCACTGTTATTAAAATAATCATAGATTTGGTTTGGTTTACTTAAAAGTCACATATATACAGGGCATATAGCAAGATGATAAATGGTTAAGCTGCTCACGACTAAGACAAGAGTAAAGAAGGTAAAAATAAGCTAAATTTAGGCATGTAAAATGATATTTAAAACATAGAAACTAGTAACATAGACCATCGTGGGAGAACAATCTCATTTTATTTCTGGTTTACAGTGTTTATGAAATGTCTCAAGAAGCTGTTTTTAACCGGCAGCTGTTCAGAGCTTATATGCCATAAGCATTCCTTATCTGAGCTTGTCAAGATTTCGGTGAATTGTAAAATCACTGCCGGGTGCCTTATTCGGTATCAGGATATTAAAATGAATGTATCACATTATCATAGCAGGGTGGGTTGGATCACACCCTCCCTGGTCATAGATAGGACTCTGGTGTTATTTGCGTACATGTAGGTTACTTACACTGAGGTGAGAGACAGTAGTAGTCTTGCCGAATTTTAACGACTTTTTTGTCGGAGTAAACTTTGTAGGTGTTCCAGCATTTCTGAATCTCTTGACACACTTGCGAGGTGATCGGAGAAGCTGAAATGGAGATAACAATTTATGAAACAGACGGAAAACTTAAATTTTAGTTTTCCCTTGAAACTGAAAGTGCAACGTAAGCCTGCTCTCCATTTACTTGGCTATGATTTCTCATTTGATAAGTGTATTAGGCCTAGTTGTCTTTTTGCACGAATCTGTGGTTTGGGATGTATCAACAGCAGAACAAGATACAATAATGATACATATATATAATAACTGATATTCCACTAGGCAACATCAGATATAAATGATGATTTAAGTGATGTTAAATAAGTACCGTAAGCAAGCTTTATACATCACTCACTGCGTCTCTTAGCTATCAATCTGTAACTTACATGTGCCATAGTAACTTTGCGAAGTGCACTGTGTCAGTTTGGACTCGGTTAGCTTGGCAGAGCAGAAAAGAGGGTCTAACGGTTTTAATTTCGTCAGGAGGTTTCAGAGCAATAGCCTATGTTCACCATACCTGGGAGGAGACAAAAGCAAAATGGTCATTATGATTTCCATAAAATGTGAATGACCAGAGCCATGTGCATGCATTAAGACTCAACTGGCTGACAGTCCAACCTAACTGACAGCCGGTCTAAGCATGCATGTATAGCCTTCCTTCTTTCCTATGGGCCTACATGCAAGCATGCTAAAGATGATTTCATACAATAAATATGATTAGACCTATTTATCCACTATGATGCGACATATATAATATTACATACAGGTTGATACTCATCTGCCATGACCCCTAGGCACCAATGGTGGTGACATATGGACAAATTTTTGGAAATGGAGCCCAACAGATGGATAGGTCCTGATAATATAACAGCAAAGTCATATATACAGGTGATTGATGATGATTGATAGTTTCAAACGTTACAACTATCAGCATTTATTATTATTATTTACTAAATAACTTACTACTTCTATTAACCAAGCAAGGAGTAATATTCTTAGTTCTATTGCGCCTAGTACTAACTCCCCTCACAGCAGTCCAGCTGCTTTGATCTTACTTCAAGTTTATTTATAGCACTGAAATTTCAATTAAATAAATTCACAGACAGACTTGCACTTACTAACTTACTATACTAATAATGAATTGTGAGTGACAGCAGTGATTATTATGATGACTACTTCTAGTTACTCCTGATAGTATTCAAGTTTGTAGTGTTATTCTACGAGGTCAGCAGTGACTTGAAGTGAAAGCAAAACTTTGAGTAGACTCTACAGTATCAGTTGAAGCGTCATAAACAGAAAATAATGAAAGAAGAACAAGAAATTCAGAAATCTCACATGCTTCTTAGAATTTTACTGAGAAAACGGATGTTGCCAGAAAACAGCTCTGAGTTTCTCAATCGCGCATGTGCAAAATCCACTTCCGTGAAGAAGCAAACATGGCCATTTTGAAATATTTTTGAACTGAGCTGGCTGAATAAAATCGGTTGAAATATTATGGAAATAGATGACATCAGCTGCTGCCACTGTTACCAAATGAGCATGGCTGCCTAGAGCATGGGTAGGTGTGATAATTTTGTATATAAAACCAGTGCAACCAGAACAAAATCACATTTGAAAGGATTTCCCATTGTGTATATACAAGGTCCCCTGTCAACTCCTAAAGGGTTGGGGGTGTTCCATCAGTCCAATCCCCCCCAACCCAAACCCAACAGATTGGACTGAGAGTCAGTCTAGTACACTGTCACTTAAATATGAATTTTGGACTCCAGTAAAAATAATTAATGTTTTGATCAAAAAACTCAAAATATGGTTTTCGGGGTTGGGATGTTTCACATTTTCATGACAAACTTTGCCTTAGTTATATTGATGATGCTAAATCGCAGCAGAG
>ERZ1740059.797-NODE-797-length-16110-cov-4.325631_pt1 | contig 16110 bp, 16 predicted proteins | sample MGYA00581744_ERZ1740059 | MGnify/ENA primary metagenome ERZ1740059 (study PRJEB43018, sample SAMN04849738) | marine metagenome | isolation source: floating plastic debris | place: Pacific Ocean | collected 2008-08-28 | study: EMG produced TPA metagenomics assembly... | reverse complement strand
GGCATGGACCCGAGACACAATTTCTGATTCAGGAAAACCAGAGACATCGATATCCGGTGGAATGCGCTCGTTAGGCTTGCCGATATGGATGAGCTCAAGCCCCATGGGCAGCTCCAGTATGGTATCGGTCTGTACATGCAAAAGCCGGGAGGTGAGGGTTTGCAGCTGAGTTTGGGGGGCTAAGTTATCTGCGGACGGCTGGGTAATCGGTTGTTCGCTGTAGATATCTATCGCGGTTGGAATATTTTCAGGTACCGGATCGACAGGTAGTGGGGGTGGAGGGGTCACTGGCAGCGGATCTGGAGCCACTAACGGATCAGGCTCAACCAATCCTAGTGATGGCTCATCAGTGGAAGGAAGTTCTGTAGGTACCGGGTTAGCAGCAATGGGCATCGACGGCACCGAGGCAGCAGCAACCGTTTCAGTCGATGGATGGTTCGCGAGGCTATAACCACACTGCCCGCAAAAACTAGCATCTGACTGAACGGCTGCTCCACAGTTTGGGCAAGTCGTCAAAGCCGGTAATGGCGTATAACAGGCTTCGCACTGAGAAGCCGCATCTGGATTCTGATAGTTGCAGTTTGGGCAAATAATCATAGCGGTTTAATTTACGCTAGATGGCGGTCTGATTTACGCTAGCCATGTATAAACTACACGGTTTCGGCGATTTTCTATCGATGGGTTGGTAGAAGTATAAGTAATCTTTGACTTTGTTCCGTATTCGTAGCCTACATGGGCTTTCAGGAGACAGAGGGGCTGCCCCCCTGATGATCAGTAAGTATGACTCAGACGTATCCAGGGGGGTAAAAAAATTGAGTCATTAATGCACAACTCGAGCGACCGATTCAGGCAGTCCTTGGCTCGCGTCTAGATCCAACAGCCACCGCAACTCACCCGCCGGAGCAATCAGCCGAGCTGGATAGGCGGCATTATCGGCATCGGGGGAAAATACCTGGGATAAGGCAGTTTGCTTATTGGCCCCGGCAACAACAAACATGGCGTGGCGGGCCTGGTTGATTAAACGAGCGGTAAATGTAATTCTCGGCTGACCGTCTTTGTTACCAACGGTAACCCAGCGATACAGCTCGTTAAGCGCCAAGGTATGGGGAAACAGCGAAGCGGTGTGGCCATCGTCGCCCATTCCGAGCAACACTAAATCAAACTCAGGCACATCGTCTTCTGAAGTGGCTGCAAAGCTTTCGATTAAGCTCTTTTGATATTGCTCCGCTGTAATTTCGGGGGAGTCAGTATCAGTTGGAACGACAAAAATATTTGCGGCTGGAATGGAAACTTGATCAAGCCAGGCTTCACGGGCCATTTTGGCATTGCTATCGGCATGGGTCGCTGGCACATAGCGCTCATCGCCCCAGTAGACATACAGTTTGTCCCAAGGTAAATCGGCTTGGGCAATGGCCTGGTAGATGGGCTTGGGCGTACTGCCCCCAGAAAGGGCAATAGAGCAACGATTATTGGCTGAGATCGCAGCTTGAATCAGTTCAATCACCTGATCGCTAGCCGCAGCGACCAGCGCCGCTTTATCTGTATACACATGGACCTGAGGGGCAGCTTTTTCTAAGGAAGATGGGGCGACGGTCATAGGTCAAAATCACCGATAGTTATCAAACTGAATAGGCTGAGCTTAAGCATGAGTTCAGATAACCAGGCTCTGCTTAAACATCCGCCTGGAAAACCGAGTCTAGAGACGGTTTAGTAGCCGCCTGTTTTGAACGCTACCTTAGCGTATAGAAGAGCCACGCCACTCTTAATAGACTCTGTATTATTGTGAGGGCTTCACAATGATTTACTTGAAATAGCGACTAGTTGGAGTGAGTGGTAGGTCGTGATGGAACTTAATATTTCAGTTGTTCTACCTTGCCTCAATGAAATTCGCCACGGTTACCTGCCCCGCATTCTTGACAATCTAACTCTACAACCAGGCAACAAACAGCTCATCATTGTCATGAGCCCCAGCACAGACGGCACCTACGATGTCATTACGCAACACCCGGCAGCCGCTGAGTTTGAGCTAGTCAAAACCGATGCGCTCAATCGGGCTCAGCGGCTGACCGCTGGGATTGAAGCTAGCCAGGGAGACATCATCTTGCTGCACCATCCGGCCACGTTGCTGCCCATCAATGCCTTAGCACAAGTCAAACAGCTTATGAGCGACGAAACAATTACCTGGGGGGGGTTTCGCCACAGCTTTGATCTAGACCACTGGCTGCTTCGATTTACATCCTGGTACTCCACTACCCAGCGACCGCGATTGAGCCATATTCTCTATTTAGATCACTGTATCTTTGCTAGACGTCAGGCGCTAAAGCACATCGGTGGTGTCCCAGATATGGACATTTTTGAGGATACTGCCCTCAGTCATGCCCTCAGTCAGTTTGGAGCCCCTCACTTGGTCCCTGGCACCATCGTGACGTCTGCCCGCCGCTTTCAAGAACGGGGTATCTACAAACACGCAGCGCTCAATCAGCTACTCAAGCTCATGTACTACGCCAAGCTAGACCCTAAAATGATGAACTGGCTCTATGAAGGAAAAAGCCAAATTAACGTAAGCTACAACGAAAGCAAAAATAATTAAATGTCTCGCACCTACAAAGCCACTGGTATCAATCTCAAGGCTGTGCCCATGGGGGAGACTGACCGATTGATGACGATTCTCACCAAGGAATATGGGTTATTGCGAGCCATTGCACCGGGTGCGCGCAAACATAAGTCTCGCCTGGGCGGGCGTAGCGGTCTTTTTGTTGTGAATGAGCTGATGCTGTCTAAGGGTAAGTCCTTAGATAAGATGATTCAAGCTCAAACTCAACAATCATTTCCAGGTTTGAGTCAAGAACTGGCAAGACTTACAGCCGGTCAATATTTAGCAGAGATAGTGCTGTGAGAAGCGAGCGAGCAACCCAAAGAAGCACTAATTGAGCTACTCATCACTCATCTAGAGCGTCTAGAAAATGCGCCCTCGGGAGCCGTACTGGCTTGCTTGGCCCACGGTACGTTTCACATTTTGGCCCTAGCCGGGGTAGCCCCAGAGCTACACTACTGCTGTCTTAGTCGTGAGCCGATCAAACCTCAGCTAGGACAAGATTGGCGGGTAGGGTTTAGCACTCAAGCGGGCGGCGTCATTACGCTAGAACAACTAGAACAGCTAAAAAACAATAGGGGAACAGCGAGTCATGACACTAGACGTCATCGGCATAATTCTTGGATAACGACCATTAGCGCTCCAGAACTCGCCCTTTTACAACAATTAGGCCAAGCGGAACTTGTGTTCACCCAGGATAGTTCTTTACCATCTATAAAAGGAGACAGTGCAGCTCCTCACTATTTATGGTGCCGCGTGGAACGCTTGCTCAGAAACTACGCGCAGTTTCACTTTGAGCGTTCCATTCGCTCGGCTGCACTGCTCGATAGCTGCTTTGCTTCATCTGCCTATGCTTCGTGAGCCTGACTCAAGTGAATCCAAAAGTTCTGAGGATTCTGGCCATCAGCCAGGAGCTGGGGAAACGGCTGGGCAACCCTCGGTAGCCCATGCCTCACAAAACGAAGCTCAGAGTAATCTCCACAGCAATCTGTCCTCCCCCGACGCAACGGTAAAAACTGCAGGTGACAACCTGACTGAATCGACCGCTGGCATCTGGCCGGTGCTCCAAAATCAGAACTTTCTAACCCTGTGGGGTGGGCAAGTCTTTTCTCAATTAGCTGACAAGGTCTATCTGGTTTTGATGATTGCCATCATCGCTAGCCATTATCAGGTGCCGGGGCAGACCATCAGCGGCTGGGTATCTGCTGTCATGATTGCGTTTACGATTCCAGCCGTGCTGTTTGGTTCGCTGGCTGGGGTCTATGTAGACCGCTGGCTCAAACAGCCTGTGCTGGTACTGACAAACTTGTTGCGGGGCGCTCTGGTTATTCTGCTGCCGCTGGTGCTATGGCTCAGCGAAGATTGGGGGACAGTCGCAGGGATTCCGCTAAGTTTTTGCCTATTGCTGGTTATTACCTTTCTGGTGTCTCTACTGGCCCAGTTTTTTGCGCCAGCAGAGCAGTCAGCAATTCCGTTGATTGTCGAAGAGCAGCATTTGCTGTCGGCTAACTCTCTTTACACCACAACCATGATGGCATCGGTGATTATTGGCTTTGCGGTAGGGGAGCCACTGCTTGCGATCGCAGACCAGATTCTCACCCCTTTAGACCATGGCAGCGGCATCGGCAAAGATATCCTAGTCGGGCTGAGCTACTGTCTAGCCGGACTCATCCTCATGATGATGCGCACAGACGAATCAACCAAAAACCTCACCCAAGATAGCCATATCTGGGCCGATATTAAAGACGGTCTGCGCTACATCAGGCAGTCTCCCCCCATTCGCAATGCCATTATCCAGCTAGTGCTGTTATTTTCTGTATTTGCTGCCCTGGCGGTCCTATCGGTGCGTTTAGCCGAGGTTGTCCCCATACTAAAGCCCTCTCAGTTTGGGGTGCTGCTGGCAGCAGGCGGTATTGGCATGGGTGTCGGGGCAGCTTTGATCAGTTATATAGGTCATCGTGTTTCACGACGTCGGTTGAGTTTGGTGGGGTTGCTTGGTATGGGGGATGCTCTGGGGGGCCGATCTACAACCATCCATAGTCTTTGGGGCAGTCTGGTGCTAATTGCTGTGCTTGGAGTTTTTGCAGCGACCGTTGGCATCCCCATGCAGACTACCGTGCAAGAACAAACACCAGAAGATATGAGAGGCAAGGTCTTTGGACTACAAAATAACGTCGTCAATATTGCTCTGAGTTTACCTCTAGCCCTGGCCGGTATAGCAGAAGCTCTGCTGGGACTGCGCTTTGTATTGGTGAGCTTAGCCGCCATCGTCATCCTGGGCGGTCTACTCACTCAAACTGTCTTTACCCCAACTGAGACTTCCTCCCATTGAATTCCAACTGCTCTGAATTCCCTCAACCGAGTAACCTCTTAAAATCCTGATAAAGTCATATAAAGCATTCGTATGGTTGCTTAAGCAAGATTAAGTTGGGTTACTTAGCCTATTGCTTGAGTAAACAAGGGTTCCTAGGGGGCATCTTGCCAAACGGTTGAATTTGTAAAGTCGTTTATGTCTGCTTTTGAAACACCCTTTTAATAAATATTTGATTTACAGCCCCCTTTAAATGCACATTGCATGGATTGGTAAAAAGTCTCCATTTTGTGGAAATGTCACCTACGGTCGAGAGATTACAAACGCTTTACTCGAGCGTGGTTACCGGGTGACATTTCTTCACTTTGCCAGTGATACAGAGTCTGCGGACGAACACGTTGGCTACGAAGAAGTTTCCTTACCCTTTATCTTCAAATCTCAAATTCTCATCATTCCTAGCTTTCGCTCAGCGCGACGGTTAGCAGAGGTATTGGCCGACCTGAAGCCAGATCTCGTCCATGCCTCCCTCTCCCTCTCTCCCTTAGATTTCAAGCTGCCAGAGATTTGCCATGAGTTGGGAATTCCACTGGTAGCGACATTTCATCCAGCCTTTGACCGCAAACGTCGTAATCTAACCTCGGGCACCCAGCACTTTACCTATCAGGTCTATGCCCCGCGACTGGCCAACTATGACCAGGTAATTGTGTTTTCTCGCATGCAGCAAGAGCTTTTGGCAAAACTAGGGGTGCCTTTAGAGCGCATATCTGTCATTCCCAATGGCGTCAATGTATACCGGTATTCCCCTGGCCCATCCCACATTAAACAGGAATTTAGAGCCGAGCAAATCTATGTTTATCAGGGACGACTGGCCATTGAGAAAAACGTAGATTCGATGCTCAAAGGCTGGAAACTGGCTAACATGGGGCCTAACAATAAGTTGCTCATTGTCGGCAGTGGTCCCCTAGAAATGGCTCTCAAGACGTCCTATGGAGCCGATGATACGGTCATATGGCTTGGTTTTATCGCTGACGAACGCCGTCGGATCGAAATTTTGCAGGGGGCTGATGCATTTATTTTGCCGTCCTTGGTAGAAGGTCTGTCCTTATCGCTTCTGGAGGCTATGGCCTGTGGGGCGGCCTGCTTCGCCACTGACGCTGGGGCGGATGGGTCAGTGCTCGAAGATGGAGCCGGTGTCGTGATTGATACTCAACGGGTAGCTCAGCAATTGCATACTATCTTGCCCCTGCTGCGCAATCATCCTGAAATGCTTTCAATTTTGAGTAGCAAGGCGCGCCAGCGAGTGTTGGAGCGCTACACATTGGGTAAAAACATTACTCAGCTAGAAAATCTCTACGCTCGCATGGTACCCAGCAAGGCTCGTTATTCTATCCCAAAACAGGTCAGCTGGATTTAACCTTGACGGTAGGAGCGTTTTGTAGAACGCCCCTACCGTCAAGGTTTGGCAAATAGCGTATTACTTAAAGACAGATGGGCATTGGATTGAGCAGGTGTAAATCTTCTGGACGATCTACATCCCGCAGCTGCTCCAGGGTGGCAATGGAAAGATTTGCAGCCGTTGCGATCGCAACCGTCCGCTCAAACACATCTTCTGTCCCCCAGGGAATATCCTCAAACAGATTTGCCTGGGGGCGACGTAACCCAATCAGGTAATAGCCACCATCGGCCGCTGGCCCTAGCACCACATCATGGGTTTTAAGCTGTCTAAACGCCTGCTCTAAATGACGGACCTTTAGTTCAGGGCAGTCAGAGCCAATCGCGACCACAGCCCTCATTCCCGCCTGAAAATTTCCCATAAAGGCCTGATGCAACCGATTACCCAACCCACCAGCAAACTGGGGCAAATAGGTAAACTGACGACCCAACCACGCCTGCATCTGCGATAGCCCACCGCCAGAGAAATGGATCTGTCGCTCAATATCTACACGTAGGGCGGCCATTTCCCTAGCCATGGAAGCCGTCATCCATCGCTGTAGCTCAGCCGCCCGCACTGCACCTAAATGCGGAATGAGTCGCGTTTTAGTATTGCCAGCTTCGGGGTACCTCGTAAATAACATTAGACAATCACTTGTATCCACGATGTAACCCCTTATTTTCTTAATGTTTGCTTTAGATTATTACTGTTTATTGAGAGCCCAGTCGTAGTCGAAATAACTAAGCGTGTACTCACCAGCTTCTAAATAGGCCCGATCGTCATCACTAACGTAATTACTGATGAAGTTAAGCACCGCCCGTTCTTCTTTGCTGCCGGTAAATCCAGCATCTACGCCATAGCTGGGAATCCAGTCACCGCCAAACCAGTCAAAAATTTTGGATATCTTGACTTCACCAGCCGACTTGTCGATTTTGAGACCGTCGGGTCTTGCTAGCCATTGCTCCACTTGTTCATCCAGCTGAGTGTCCAGATTTTCTCCAGTAAATGCCTCATTCCGCAGTGGAGGACAGCTAATGGCCGCACAGACAATGGCCGCATGCAGTCGAGGTTCGTCAAAGTCAACCCGCAGGACGTCATGCTCAATTTCATTGAGGGTCTTTTGGTTCTGGTTGATCGGATGCTTACGCAGACGCCACACGCCTGTAATGTCTTTAATACTTGGCTTTAGAGGAGTTTGATCGACAATGGACTTCAGAGTCAAAGAGTTATAAGCATTGATCCAAAATGCAATTTGTTCCGGCTCGCTCCAGTTACTCAACGTAGCGTCATCTACCTCGGCTAAGCCATTGTTGAAGCTATCCAACAATTGTCGAGACGGCTGCAGGACATCATAGATAACCCAGCCATCCTCATCGACATAGGAACTCAAAACGTCATCGTAAAGGGTGTAATCAACCCCCTGGGCAGAAGCTATTTCTACCTGGGCTGAGGATGAGTCAGCAGTGGTTGTAACAGCGTTAGTAGAACAGCCCACTAAGCCAATGGAACAAGCCAGAAAAAGAACGGATAAATACTTACGTTTCATAACTAGTTTTGGGTAAGGAGTCAGCGAGCAATCACTTGCAATCTCTCACTGCCAACTGAACAAAGGCTGAGAAAGGCATTAAGTTCTGTTCAATTTTGGGGTCAGTCTGGGCCAGGTCACCCGAGCACTGCTCCAAGCAATCCCCAAGACAAACGGCCACCACAATAGATGTCGCTGCGTCTCTGGCAAGATCCAGCTGTAGTCCCCAGATGCGGACATATGGAGCAGAGTAAAATACGTATACGCGGATAGGCTAATCAGCCGAATACCCAAGTTTCGACTCAAGACTAAAAAGGGCATCAGCCAGCTGAAATACCAAAAATGAATAATGGGCGAAATTACCATAAGCCCGATTAAGTACCACTCGGTGAACTTATGAAATGTGGTCGCTCGCAACAGTAACCACAGCACCACAAGTGCCAAAGGAAAGGCATAAAGCCAGTTGGCCGAGCGGGATGGAGCCCACACTTGCTCAACAATGTAGGGAATAAGCTCAGAACAACGGCCCGTCACAACAAATGAGGAACCAAACTTGACTAGCGGACAGGATGACGGACTACAGAAAGGAATCGCAGCTAACACAACAGGGAGTAAACCCGAAACAACGAAGAGTAAGGCAAGCCCGAAACCGACCCGTCGTAAAGCATGCCAAACCAAAAAAGCAAGCACTGGTAAAGAAACCCACTTGACGGCAATGCTCAGACCCACAAACAGGGCACTACCTAAATAGGTTAAAGGCGGCGGGCTGGCATTGTTTTGACCATCGCCAGGTCGATCAAACCATAGCCAAGCTATTACCAATAGCAGCACAAACCAGCTGTCATAATGACCACCCCCAGCAAAACTGTAGAGTATCAAAGGATTCCAGGCATATAGCGTCGTCGCTTGATAGCCAAACCGTCGACTCAATAACCAACACACCATCAGATCAGCAATTGCAAATGCTCCCTTAAACAGGGGTACGAACAGCCCAACACTGGCCAGAGTGCGAAATCCCACCTGGGTCACAGGTGGATAGATCGCTGAGGCATAGGGATGATTGATTTGGTCCCACCATTCAGTCCGCAGATGATTGAGTACATCTGATGTTGGGGAAAAGTCATAGGGGCTAAAGCCATGGAGTTGAACGTATCCCTCCCACAGATAGCGCCAGATATCATTGCCCGGATACATCGCCAACAGCAGTAGCCGAGTAACAATCGCCACGCCCCAAAACCAGATACCTGGGACACTGCGTAACCCCCAGGAGAGGATAAACCCCGCAGCCATAATGGCACTACCGAGCCAAAACTGGATGACTGACGATGGCTCACTAAACGCGCCGTGGGGCACTGTGTAAACAGTGCCAACAATAAGCAATAGCGTGCTAAACAATAGCAATAGGCGCTGAAAATTCCCCCCACCCATACGCTGAGGGATATCAGCCCCCCGCCAGAGACTCTGCCAATATAAACGCGCCAACGTAGATAAAATTATGGTTCCGGCCTTGAGGCTACCGGAAATAGTGCCTGAAATTTTGGACTGCCCCCCTTGGCGAGGTCGATAGTTAACCGGTAACTCGCAAATACGTAGCCCGCATTCTACTGCCCTGGTCTGCATTTCGACTGTCCAGCCAAAATTGCGATCGCACATTCCAATCCGATCAAGCGCGGTCTTCCGCACAAACCTCAACGGCCCCAAATCAAAAAAACGATAGCCCCACCCCAAAGCTATAAACGTTCCCGACAGCCAATTACCAAAGTTTTGCACCGGGCTCAACTGTTGACGCCCCGATTCTGTACCTCGACGATTGCCTAGGATCAGATCATGGGTTTCTCGCTGGGCAAAAAACTGAGATAGCTGGCTCAGGTCATCGCTACCATCCGCATCACAAAACAAAATCCAATCAATGTCACTAGGCACTGACTGCAGCCCTCGCCAGCAGGCCTGACCATAGCCTTTGATTGCTTCTTGAACGACCTCAGCTCCCGCCTGGGTGGCCGCCGCTATGGTTCCATCCTGACTACCGTTATCCACCACGCGAATGTGACTCAGGCCCTGGTCTTTCAACGCTTTGACTACATCGCCAATTGTGGCCGCTTCGTCAAGCGCTGGAATGATGACTAACGTATTTTTCAAATTCATAGGATGCCACAAAACAGTGCCAGCCTTATTAAATCGGGTTTGACTGAAATTCTGCTGAGCCGATCACCAGCTAATACTCAGACTCACAGGAAGCTACCGACATCTGTACACTAAAAGGATGGTACGCAGGAAGACACAATCCATGGGTAAGGCAGCAAACACAGCCACGATTATTGATCCACAGCTGCAAACCTATCGCTCGGCCTTGGCTCAGCTACTCCAACGTATGCAAACGTTAGCCACTAGCATCAACAATCCTGATTTAGCCCAAACAACAAACAGCCTACGCCGCAGCATTGATGAACCTTTTTTGTTTGTCGTAGTAGGAGAGGTCAAGGCGGGCAAAAGTAGCTTTGTCAATGCCCTACTGGATGCCGAAATATGTGCCACCGACATTGCCCCTTGTACTGACTCTATTCAGCAAATTGTCTACGCTGAGCAAGAAACAGTGGAGCAAATAGAACCTCACTTGCGCAAAATTGGCCGCCCCGTCGACATTCTTCAAGACATTTCCATTGTGGATACCCCCGGTACCAATTCACTGGTTGCCGGGCATCAGATGATTACGGAACGCTATATCCCCAACAGCGACCTCACGTTTTTTATCCTCTTTGCCAAAAATCCCTATCAAAAGAGTGCCTGGGACTTTTTGGACTATGTCAGCGCGAAGTGGCGAAAGAAAGTAGTTTTTATTTTGCAACAGGCAGACTTATTAAAACCCAGCAACTTAGAAACCAATATTCAGCAGGTCAAGGACTACGCTGCCCAAAAGCAAATCACTTCACCCATCGTATTTGCCACATCCGCAGAGCTGGAATTTGAAGGCAATTACGAAAGTAGCGGATTTGAACCCGTTCGCCAGTATATTCGTGCCATGGTCTCCACTGGGGAAAGCTACAAAATTAAGCTGCACTCTGTCAGCACTACAACCCAGAAGCTAATCGAGGCGCTGACCGATGATGTAAACGCTTTACAAAAACAGCTGCAGGAGGATAAGGCTACGGCGAGCCGAATTCAGCAGCAGATTGAAGCAGGAAGGGCACGATCTCAAGTCGAAATCAACACCCTGGTCAGTCGTCTATCCGACCGATATGAAACGATTTCCAGCCGGATCAAACTAGAGTTTCGCGACAGCCTCTCAGTCATGACAGTGATGCGTCGCTCCTTTGTCGGGCTCTTTAACAAAGAGGCATCGCTCCAGGCTTGGATCAACGAATTTAAAGATCGCTGTCAGACTGACTTGAAAACATCGCTGGAAGAACTCTCCAATGAAGGAGCCCAGCATTTTGTCGATGGTATTCGGCAACTCTTGGAAGGCCTCACGGATGACTTAAATACTATCCAAAGCCACACCTTCGAAAGCAGTGCCATTTCAATCAAAATTCTAGAACGACGGCAAGAGGTGATTGAAAGCGTCAAATCCAAGGTTGGAACTCTGCTAACCGATGAGGGGTTGGCTCGCACATTAGGTTCCGAAGCCGAAAGCATGGCTGCCGAAATCGTTGGCGGAGCTTTTGTGGCGGTGGCTGGCACGATTCTAAACATTATTGAGTTTGCCGTAGCCGAGGCGATTATGAATGCCATTGGCATTGCCTTTGCCGGCATTGGCGTCATTGTCCTAGCTATTGGTATCGCCTGGCAGCGCAAACGAATCATCACCAAATTTGAACGTGCCCTCGATAGTGAAAAGGACCGATTCAAGAACGATATTACCGATCGCCTCAACCAAAAACTTAGCCTGATTTACGAAGAAGTAGAACGCATTTTCGTACAGTTCTACGACTATGTCGAACGCGAAACAGACGAAGTAGCCCCAGTCATAGAGCAGTACACCCAAATCCAGACCGAAGGTAGCGACTTGCTAAACGAAATAGCAATATTAAAAGCTGTGGAAGCAAACAAAAAGCGAGCTTAGATCTAAAAGGCCAACAAGATATCTGCCTTAATCGTCCTTTTTATCATCTAAGGCATTACCGCCTCCAGATGACTCATATATAGCATCAAGCTGTTCACGGGCATCCTTAATGGAAATAGAGCGCATTACTAGCAAGGGCTCGTCTAGCACATTTCCATCCTCATCCAACAGCTCAGGATGAGGGATTCGGCGAGGCTGTCTTGAAGCCGATACGTCATTGCCAACACGCCGGGTTTCATTGCCCAGGCTGATAAGGTTACGTACTAGATTGACAACTGCCAATACAGCCAGAATGGTGAAAGCGAAGAGATAAAGTAACTGCAGCATAGGGAAAAGCGATTGCGCTAATTATCCTTAGGGTTGATTGGGGCCGCTTGGGCTTGCTGCTGTCGAAAGCGGATACCCACATTCCAACATTCATGAACGAGCTTATGCCAAGACATCACAACAGCCATATCTACACCAGCTTGATTGCCAGTAGCCTGAGATAGTGACCGAGATGCACTCACCAACTGCTGAGCTCGCCGCACCCGATTGAGTAAATCCTGCTGCCCATGCTCACCTAGAAAATCAATGGTCTCAGATTCCAACAAATTAATGGAACGACCAAACCAGTACTGAAAATCATCCAGTAAAGGCTGTAGAATCGCCTCCATTAATTTAGGTTCGGGAGCATTAGAGCTGTACATTAAGCACAATTAAGCTAAAAAAACTTTAAAGAGGCAATGAAACTATCTCTAGAAACACTCGGCCTCTCTAATAGCTTAAACAGAACCCTTCATGAATGCCACTCAACATTTGCCTAAATAATCAATAGACAAATCCAGTGCAACTTTTGTAAAGATCGTTACTCACTCATCATGTTAGCGCCAATTTTCCAGAGGAATGGTTAAGATATGCCATCAATTTTGCTCTGAGTGTCGCTAATTTGCTCCAGAGTTTTCCAGCCAGCTTGCCAAAGTTGGCGATTCTTTAGAACACTGGCATTGATCCAAAATCGAACTGTTGGATCACAGGAGGCAACAAGTTCTGCAAAAATTAGCTTGCCTTCATTTTTACGATTTTTAACTTGAAAATGTCGCCAACCCATGGTGCGCTGCTGGGCTGTCCATTTGGACCCTACCAGATAAGGAAATTTTTGCTTTTTGGGTTTGACCATGGGAGAGGACTATGACGAAGGTGCGATTGAGCAACAAAACCTGGCAGCGGCCCTCTATAGCTTTTGTTTTAGGCCACGGATATGGACAGCTCGGCTAGTGATGTAGGCCACGTTTGCCTCTAGTTGAATATAAATCTTGCCCGACAACAGGCCTCGTAGATTGCTTCGAGAGTAGAGTACAAGATCGGCTGGCAAAGTATCGTCCTCAACCCGGGTGTAGCCCAACTCTGCCAAAGGCTGACTAATTTGGTTGAGAAAGACCTTATGTCCTTTAATAGGCTGCTTGAGGGTGATAGAACGGTTGAAGTAAAGACCCAGCGTCCCGCCGACTAACCCCATTACCAATGCCAGCTGGTTCGATACGGCATTCATCGGGCTGACATTGAGCACAATGCTAGCCAACACAAGCGTAATCAATGTTGTGGTGCCGAAGTAGTAGAGAAACGTAAGAGAATTCTCAGGGCCTAGTTGATTGCCAGTCATAAGTGGGCTGATGCGTTCTTTCCGTATAGGGTTGCACAATTTTGTAGTAACCGTTATTAAATTCAGTGGCAGAATGGTCAAGCAACAGTTACGACTATTGTTTGACATTTGACTTGATATTTGGCTACTAACGATTTGGGTTCATTAGGTAAACCATGATTGAGGTAGAGCAGCTTAGCAAAGCCTATGGCTCAACCATTGCGATTAGCAATGTGTCGTTTAAGGTGGAGCCAGGGGAAATTTTAGGTTTTTTAGGCCCCAATGGCGCTGGGAAAACTACAACCATGCGTATTTTGGCGGGGTATTTGCCGGCCACAAGTGGCACAGCCCGAATTGCTGACCACGAGGTGCACCTTAATTCGATGGCGGTTCGGCAAAATATTGGCTATTTACCAGAGACGCCACCGCTGTATCAAGACATGACGGTAGAAGCGTTTTTGTATTTTGTGGCCCGAATCAAGGGGTTACCCATCGGAGACCGGGCCAAGCAGGTAACCTCGGCCATAGAGCGCTGCAATCTGAGTGAAAAGAGGAATGTTTTAATTCGTAAGCTTTCCAAAGGGTTTCGACAGCGGGTAGGCATTGCCCAAGCCATTGTCCACGACCCGCCCGTTATTATTTTGGATGAACCCACTGTAGGCCTTGATCCAAAGCAAATTATTGATGTGCGTAATTTGATCAAAAGTCTGGCAGGCCAGCACACCATTATTCTTTCTACGCATATTTTACCTGAGGTAAGTATGACGTGCGATCGCATCACCATCATCAACCGGGGGCATATTGTCGCCACCGATACCCCCGACAATCTAACGGCCCGTTTGGCGGGTCAGCTGGGCTATGCAATTGAGATCGCTGGCGATCAAGCACAGGCCAGAGCCGTATTGACTAAATTGCCTCAGGTGGAGTCGGTAAAATCGCTATCGGATGAAGGGATAGCCAAAAACCACCATCGCTTTCAAGTAATTGCCGCCACCGATGAGGATCCAGGCAGTGCGATCGCAGAGGCCATTGTCGATGCCCATCTTAGTCTGTATGAGCTTTCTCGTAATCGAGTCAGCCTTGAAGACGTATTTATCGACCTGACCACCGAAGAGCCCGCCATGGCTGCCACCCCAGCTCTAACCTCAATAACAGAAACTACCGCCGATACCCCACCTAGCCTGTCAGATAGCGATGAATAGCATTGTTACCGTCATTAGCAACATCCTGGCCATCTATCGTCGAGAATTACAAAGCTACTTTGCCTCACCTTTGGCCTACGGCATCGCCACTATTTTCTGGCTTTTAGCCGGGTTTCTATTGGTTATTTTAGTCTTTGGTCCCCAGGGAATCCTGGCCCAGTCAGCCTTTGCCGATCAGGCCGGTCTGCAGAGTGCCCCCCTAGATTTGCCCTATGAATTCACCCAGTTTTACCTGGGGCTTTTAGGGTCCCTCGCCATGTTTATCTTGCCAGCCCTGTCGATGGGACTCTATACAGAAGAACGAAAACAAGGAACCCTAGAACTGTTGGCCACTTCTCCAATTGCTAATTGGGCCGTTGCACTAGGGAAGCTGTTAGGGGTAGTCACCTTTTTCCTCACTATGGTGCTCCCATTACTGGTGCTAGAATCTCTCATCGTTGGCGCATCGGACCCACCGTTTGATCTACAGCTATTGTTCTTGGGTCATGCGGGCCTGATTCTACTCGCCGCAAGCGTGCTTTCCTTGGGGATGTTTATCTCATCATTGACTGAGAGTACGGTGCTCGCTGCTATTTTGACGTTTGCTCTAGTATTGGTGCTATTTGTTGTTGAAGGTGTAGCTGATGGCATACCCGGACCGATTGGTGAGGCTATCGGCCACCTTTCTCTACTAAAACACTACAACAACTTTACCCAAGGAGTGTTTGACATTAGCGGTTTAATTCTATTTCTTTCCTATGTCGTTTTAGGATTATTTCTCACTGCTCAATCCATCGAAGCATTTAGATTTCAGAGAAGCTAGACGGGTATTGGGTTTTGACAAGAATTTAATACGTTTTTGATGCTGCAATTTCTATTTCTGTCCATCATTTTATGAAAGCGCTATCTACCTACCGTAACTATCTTCGCTGGCTAGTATGGCCTGGACTAGCTTTAACTTCAGCTGGGCTAGTCGTTGGTTTTGTTGATGCCTGGGGACCTTTGCCAATTGCACTACTGGCCACAGGTTTGGTACTGATGCTAGTCAGCCTAATCCTAGGGGGATTCGGCTACCGTAGCTTCTGGCGAAGTCGATCTACCCAAGCGGGAACCAATGCCGTACTCGCTACATTCTCCATTTTGCTAATCCTAGGAATCATTAATTTTTTAGCTGTACAGTATGCCCCTCGTATTGACCTGACTGAGGGGGGACTATTTACACTATCCCCCGAGTCAACATCGGTCGTTAAAAACTTAAACCAGCCCGTTGAGGTGGTCGTTTTTGATGCAACGCTCAATCCTAACGACAAACAGCTGTTGGAGAGCTATCAAAGATTTAGTGATTCTCTCACCTACAAACACATTAATCCATTCCAAGATCCGGCGG
>ERZ1740059.796-NODE-796-length-16120-cov-7.687021_pt1 | contig 16120 bp, 9 predicted proteins | sample MGYA00581744_ERZ1740059 | MGnify/ENA primary metagenome ERZ1740059 (study PRJEB43018, sample SAMN04849738) | marine metagenome | isolation source: floating plastic debris | place: Pacific Ocean | collected 2008-08-28 | study: EMG produced TPA metagenomics assembly... | reverse complement strand
TTGGGGTCGGCGCCTGTTTAATAACCTCCCTTTTTTATGGGGTGGTGCCGAAGGCGGAGGGGTTTCGATATCTTGCGCAAACGGTCGAAACCCCTCCCTTACGGTTCCCCTTCTAAAGGGGAACCCATGGATGAACCTTTCGAGATAAAGAGGCAGTTCTTTGTGGGAGCTTAGCCAGAAAAGCAGTCCTTGGGTAATCAAGGCTGTGAGGATTGCCGTCGCGACGATGGTGGGCTGTAGGGACCAGTCGCGCATGGCGACTCCTAAGCCGAGAAATAATGTCAGACAAAGGATTTGGTAGTCGCGGGCGTCTTTGAATAGAGTAAAGCGCAGTCGATTTTTAGAGGTATCCATAGGCTGCTTTCCATACAGGCAACATGAGCGCTAGTATGGCCGATGCAAAACTTTTATGGCTGCCTAGTTACAGAAATTGAAACAGGATCAACTGAGCAACCTAAAAAGAGAGTTGAACACTAACGTATTCCATTGCAAGCTGCTTTCTCAGATGTCGTAACATCAGGATTGTTGTTTAGATAGCTACGCATCCATTCACAAGAAAGCTTGATTAAACCTTCCAAACTTTTATCTTGATTGGTCTTTATTTTAATGCCATTAATATTCCAAAGTTTTATAACCCTATCATTACCTGCAGAAATAATGTTTTGACCATTAGGGCTAAAACTAATGTCGTAAATGTTGGCAGGGTCAAGTTCCCCTTTCAGAGTTTCAATCAGTTCTCCTGTCTTTACATCCCAAAGATTAATATCTCCGACAGAAACCGATGCAGCAATGACTTCACCATTAGGACTAAAACTAAGCCCAGAAGACAAATAGTTAACTTCTTCCTGTGGTGAGCTTAAGCTCTGCAGCATATTCCCATTTATGTCCCAAATTTTAATAATCCCCCTGCTATCCAATGTAGCGATGGTCTGACCATCGGGACTGAAACTAATATTGCTGATGTTATCACCAGGACTTTCAATGTTGAATTTATGAGTCAAGGTCTGCATTAAGTTACCTTCAAGATCCCAAAGGCTTACAGTACTATTAGCGGACGTGGCAATTACCTGACCATCAGCGCTAAAGTCAACACTACTAGAGAAATATTGATTTTCATAGTGGAAAGTTTGTATTAAATTGCCATTAAGATCCCATAACTGAGTGGTGCTGTTGGCTGATGCGGCAAGAATTTGACCATTAGGACTAAAGCTAATGTCGACGAAATTTCTAGAGGCCTTTTCGCTAACAGTATCACTATGATTTAAGGTTTGTATCAAATTACCTTCGTTATTCCATAATTTAATGGTGCCGTCCTCGCCAGATGCTGCCAGAATTTGGTCATCAGGACTAAAACGAACCTTCTGAACCTCATAGTCGCCATGATTTAAAGTCCGTTGCAAATTCCCTTCAAGATTCCATAACTGAATTTCGCCATTATCGTCGGCTGAAGCAATGGACTTTCCATCAGGGCTAAAATGAACGCTATAGTGATTTTGCACTGTATTAGAATCAGCACCTCTGGAAAATAGGTTTTGTAACCTTGTCTTGGTCACTAGTATCTCTAGCCATTCTTTTGCTAAAAGTCTAGCCTTTTCACTAACTAGACGATTCTCTATTTGTTCATTGCCAAGCACCTTCATAGGCCTTCCGGCAATTACAGCTTGAGTCAACGCATTTAACTGTGACCTCTGATTCAAAGAGGTGTAGGAAGTTTCAATCGTTGTTTCTACATAATCTTCTACAGCCTTTTGAACTAATGAAATAACGGTTATAATTTCCTGACGACCTTGCTCAGCAATTTGTCGCTGTTGTTCTGCAATCTGACGCTGTTCTACTTCAGCTCTTCTCGCATTTTCTGCTTCCTGACGACGATTTTCTGCGATTTGACGTTGCTCAGTTTCGGAATTTCTTGCTGTAATCGCTTCCTGTTGTCTCTGTTCAGCAACTTGACGTTGTTCTGCTTCTTCTTTTTGAGCAATTTCTGCTTCCAATCGCTTACTTTGAGCAAACTCTCGCAATTGAGCTTCTTCTTTGAGGGCTTCTTGCTCTCGGGCCAAAGCCTTTTCGGTTTCAGCTTTTGCTACTTCAGCTTCCTGGCGGCGCTCTCCTGCGATTTGACTCTGTTTGAAGGCAAAGGCTGCCGAAGCAATTGCAACTGCTAAAAGAGCAGAAACAACAAATAAAATTCTCCGCTGAAAATTAAAAGCCTCTCTCTGACGATTAACTTCAGCTTCTTGACTAGCATCTAAAAATTTATAATCTTGCTTACTTAAGGTTTTATCGATGGACCAATCGCGTGCGTCTTGTAGTGCCTGACCATGCAAAAGGCGAGAATCATCTTTACAGTCTGAGGCTATCCACCCTTCCAATGCTTCAGCATAGGGACGTAGATTGGCCAGTGTGCGCGATGTCCAATCTAAATTAAATACAGTGGCATAAATACGGTTAAAAACCTTAAGGCTATTATTTTGTTGGGTAACCAATCCTGAAAGTCTTAACTCCCGTTGTTCAGGACTATTGTCTGCTCTAATTTCTCCTTCTTTCAGAATTTGTTGATAAAGTCCCAACAACTGCCCGGCTTTCCGGTCATCATGCAAAATCCGATTTCGAATAGTTTTCAGGTGCTCAGGCTCATCATGGGACTCCCAATTATCAATCACCCGAGTTTGCACCAGATTATCGATCCACTTTGATTCATTACCCGGAGAAATCACATCTGGAGTTACAAGAGCTAGCTTACAAATTTTCTGAGTTAAAAAAGGTTGACCGCTTGTCCAACTCAAAATAGCTTCTAAGATAGCCTGTGGATTACTAGTTTTCGCTGTCAGACCGTCTGCAAGCGGGTAAACCTCATCAGTATTAAAGCCTTTTAGTTCAATAGCTCGACCGATATTAAACGGAGTACGGCTTTTGTCTTGGATCAGTCCTGAAGGTGTGGCTACCCCCAGCGGCACGATGGTTAGACGGTTATATTGAGGTTTATCCACCCGCTGGTTATAGCAAGCTCGAATAAACGCAAAAAAGTCATCTGTAGGAAACTTCAAGCTGAGAATACTATCAATCTCATCCACAAAGATGACGATCGGTTTGGTAACTTCTTTTAGTAAAATCTCTTCTACAAACTCTCCCAACCGCTGAATTGGAGTGAGATAATCCCGCTCTCGCATCCAGTTACGGAGATTAAACGTTTGGGTAAGATCAAAACTTTTGGTCAGCAGACGAATTAAACTGCCATACCATTGATTCGGCGATACTGTCTGGCTACCCAGCTGAGTAATATCAATAGACGCACAGGCCACACCGTCTGCCTGTAACCGTTTCATCACCTGTACCCGCAAACTCGACTTCCCCATTTGCCGAGAATTCAGCACATAGCAAAACTCACCAGCCTGAGCCGCCTGATACAACTCATCATCAGCCTGCCGCTTCACATAGGTTGGCGCATCCGGTGGCAAACTACCACTTGCCTGAAAAATATCTCTAGGTGCTGAGTTCGATTCTGCATTCATGGGTTGTTAACTCACCCTCAGCCGATCGCGGAAATACCGACGGTACAGTTCATAGCGCAAGGTTACATCATTTTCTTTCAAATGCACCAATCCCATGCCATTTAGCTTAAATGCCGCAATGGAATCTAAGCGTACTGGGGCATTATTGGCTGCTGTCTGACGAATAGCATCTAATAGGTCTGGATGCTTTTCTAAATTCCATAGATGTCGTCTGAGATGATCGCTGTAAATCCCGGCTTCGGTAGGGGCCGCGGTTAGAGCCTGCTTCAAGTTTTTCCCATTCTTGGCAATCTGATAAAGGGCGACTCGCACCAGATATGGATGCCCACCCACCATATCCATCAGCTGGGTAACCTCTTGATTACCCCATCCCAATCCGTGGCGCTTGGCTAAGTCCATGACCTGGCTAGCGTCAAAGTCTTTTAGATTAATTGGTAGTCCCACATTAAACGGTGAAGAGTTAGTATCCATCACCACGTAGGATTCTGTGGAATGCACCACTACCAGACGCAATTTGCCCCAAGCATCGTTAACCTTGGCTTCTTCATTCCAGGTTCTGAGCAAACCCAGAAATTCCTTCGCCACTTGCTCATAGGCAAACATCCGGTCTACCTCATCCAAACCCAACACAATTGGGCCATTTAAGTCGGCCAATAGGCATTCTTCGAAGTAGGTACTGCAGTTTTCCTTAGGACCAAAGAACTCGTCATCCCAAAACTCATTCAGTTTGCTCAGTGGAACCTTGAGCTTACGACTCACCAACGCACAAAAACGTCTTAGAAATAGATTCAAATCCTGAAAAACAGCTTCATCACTTAACTGAAAGCTAACGGATATCGCCCGTGCGCCCTGCTCCTCAGCATGGTGCAAAACCCTAGCCATCAGGGAAGTCTTGCCCATTTGCCGTGGAGCTTTAATGCGAATCAAGGCTGCTTGTCGCTCAATTTCCCTATAACAGAGGGATTCCAGTGGCTCCCGTTGGATATAAAAAGCTGATGCCAAGGTTAGTTGACCTTGAGGAACTTCGGGCTCTGCCGCCGGGAGAGGCCGTCCTTCCGGACCATCAAACGCTGGTGTTACTGTTTCTGGAGTTTGCTCGTTAGCCTCATCTATTTGTGAGTCATAACCGATCTCTAGCAAACTCAAAATTTCCTGAAGAATAGGGTCTGTATCTTCAGGTGCATTCCATTCTCGCTGTTGAATCCGGCTTAGATATCCCCTTAGGTCATAGTTCAGTGGTGAACTGATGGGGAACTGCACCCGAATCGGCAAAATAATTGGCTTATTATCGGAACGAGAATCCCGCAGTTCTCTGGCACGGCGCACTTCCTCGGTCACCATTTCACTAGCTGCCGATTTCTCAGATAGCAATAGCAGCAAATAGTCACAGGCCTCTAATGCCTGGTCAATCCGTTTTGACCAGTTATCTCCTAGCCGGATACTAGCCGCTGCCATAAATGCATCATGGCCCTTTGCCTGTAAAGCCTTCTGGAAATCCTTTGCAAGGAGTTGATCAGGGTCTTTACTGCGATAGCTAATGAAAACGTTGGCACTATTTGCTTTGGATGGGGGCACCATACTCACCTCTAGCCTTGGGGATTTTTCACTAGACGTAGATAAAACCTAGCGTAGCATCTCAAATTAAGCTAAATCTTTAAGCTATTTCTCTATACGGCTGAGGTTCTGATAGAAATGCATATTTGCTGCTGAGGTTACAAGTTCTAAAGCCCCCGGGCAACTGGGCACTCAATTCTAGGTGCTAGTATTTGGTTGATTAGCTGAGAGCATTGCTTATGGCCATCTCTTATACACCTCAAGCCGAAGATACTTCCATTGAAGCTGATCGGTATCTGTTCAATTTGCTGGCTCAGCAAACTCATGAGCAGCGCATGGCCATGACAGTTAGGTATACCCAAGGAGGCTTTGCCATGTCCTTGGGCGGATTAGAGAATCGATTTGGACATCTTGACCAACAGGCATTTGTTTATAAAGTCGCACAAGCTTGGCTAGGGGAGCATTGGCCACCAGGCTTTGAGCCAAAAGGAGATCCCATGACTTGGACGCAAGACTCAATAGGACTTGCTCGTCGGTTACATGTCATATTCGATGATCTGAATATTCTTTACTATGTGACTGGCGGTATCGCATCTACCACCTATGGTGAGCCACGATTTACAATCGATTTGGACTTAGTGATAAATGTATCTGGTGCCGATCTATATCCATTGGTAGCCGTATTAGAAGCAGATGGCTTTTATGTTCCTGGTGTTGACGATGCCGTATCAGGACGAATGAAGACACTACAGATTACGGACCAGAAAACAATTGAGCGGGCTGATCTAGTAATTGCGGCTAATGAAGCTTGGGACGCTATTAAATTTAGTCGTCGGCAGCTAATTAATCAAATCTATTTGGCCTCTCCTGAAGATGTGATTCTGAACAAGTTGAGATGGGGAAAACGCAGCCAATCTGAAAAACAATGGCGAGATGTACTGGGTGTGCTAAAAGTTCAGGGGACTGGATTGGATTTTGCTTATTTGCGGAAGTGGGCTGAGAGATTGGGACTTAGCGATGATCTGATTAGGGCTATGGGGTCGGCTGGTCTATCTTGATCCTATTTGCCAGGTGAATATTATTCGTCCTTAGATACCAGCCGTATATCAGACAAACCTAGGGAAAACGGACCGGTTGTCTCGATGCCCAGAGCTGTCAACTTAGACATATCTGCTCCAGCGTCTACCAGGCTGCTAAGGGTAATTTCTGCCTGGGTCCATTCTCCTAGGGGCGCGTTTGCAAACAGTTGGGTCAACTCCAAGTTGGCTCGACAGTTTTCACCACACTCGGCAAATAGAGTGACTGAACTTTTTGGTAAAGCCTCTACTCGATATTGGATGACCAGGGTCATATCGTCGTAGTGCGATGCGGCGGTGTAGTCTGTGGCAGGACCTGTAATTGCGATCGCACCCCTCTTTTCCCCGCTCCAAATAAACTGTTGTGCATCTTCCTGGGCGGCTCGGTCAATGGCACGAATAGTCAGGGCGTTTTGCAACTGGACTCGAGCATCCATTACAGTCCTTGAAGTCTCTCCCACCGTAGCCTGTAGACTCCAGGGTGCCATCGGTTTACCCAACGCAAAAAATGCATTGCCCGTGCTTTCCTCGCTGCCATCTAATCCAGAGATTTCTGGGAATTTGGGTAGATTACCATCATCGGCGTAGGTTAAGCCGTAACCAAATGAAAACAGCGGCTCGTCATTGTTTTCATTTGCTGTTTGAGTCGCTGTGCGAGGCCAAGAGAATGAGAGTTTGCCTTTAAAATCAAAGTTAATCGCACCGTTGGGTTTACGCATTAGTACATCTGCGATGCCTGCTCCGGCAGTTCCCGGTAGCCACGCAGCTACAAATGCAGTAGCAGCATTAATCTCAGGTGTTACCCACAGCGGTCTGCCCGATAAGAAAATAGCCACCGTTGGAATTCCGGCCGACTGAAACGACTGGAGTAACAGCAATTCCTCGTTTGATGCAAAATTGAGGTTGTCTACATCCCCTTTGAATTCAGCATAAGGGTTTTCTCCAAAGATAACGATGGCGGCATCAGGGGGGTGCCGATAGCTGCCGTCCATACTTAAGATGGCGGTTCCTCCACCAAATTCAATAGCGCTGCGCAGACCCTGCCAAATAGATGTGCCGTTAGGAAAATTCTCATTGGTGTTGCCAGTACCTTGCCAAGAGAGGGTCCAGCCGCCGGTTTGTTGACTGATATTATCGGCCCCACTGCCCGTAACCAAGATCGTTTGGTCGGTTTGCAGTGGTAGCAGATTTCCATTATTTTTAAGCAGCACCAAGGACTCTCGCACGGCCTGTTGAGCTATTGTTTGGTGGTTGGGATGCCCCAAAAGTGCGTAGTTACCGGCTAACGGTCGCTCTGAGGGTTTGGGTTTCTCAAACAAACCCAAACGCAGCTTGACGCGCAAAATGCGACGCACGGCATCTTCTAAGCGACTGCGAGGAATGGTGCCAGACATTACCTGGGCTACGGTATTTTTATAAAGCTGACGCCAGTCATCTGGGGCCATGAACATATCAATACCCGCATTAAACGCTGCCGGACAGCTTTTGGTCGAACAGCCTGGTACCTGGGCGTGGCCATTCCAGTCACCTACCACAAACCCATTGAACCCCATACGTTCCTTAAGCACATCGGTCAGCAAGGGTTTACATCCATGCATACGCTGACCGTGCCAGGCCGAAAATGAGGCCATTACTGTCTGTACACCTGCGTCGATGGCTGCTGGGTAGCCTGCGCCGTGGTAGTCTCGCAGGTCAGCTTCGCTATCAATATTGTTGCCCTGATCTTTGCCCCTTTGGGTCCCGCCGTCGCCGATGAAGTGTTTGGCGGTGGCCAGTACCTGTTGGTTACTAAGAAAACTATCGGTGCCCAGCTCTCCTTGCAGACCCTTTACCATTGCCTGGGCATACTGGGCAACAATGGCCGGATTTTCAGAATAACTCTCATAGGTGCGACCCCAGCAGTTGTTACGCACCACTGCTAGGGTGGGGGCAAATGTCCAATCTATACCGGTAACAATCATTTCCCTCGCCGTTATCGCCCCAATGTGTTGCACCAGCTCCAGATTGCGAGTTGCTCCTAGACCAATGTTATGGGGAAAGAGAGTTGCACCAACAATATTGTTATGGCCATGGACAGCATCGGTACCCCACAGGATGGGAATTGCTGGATGACCGGCGTCCATGGAGGCGGTATAAAATTCATCAGCTAGGGCTAACCACCGTTCTGCCGGAGCGCGGGCATCCTCACCGGGGGCTGAGTTTCCGCCATTGAGAATGGAGCCAAGCCGATAGCGGCGGACATCCTCTGGAGTAACCGCATTAATATCTGCCTGAATGGTTTGTCCGACCATTTCCTCGACGGTCATGGCGGCCATTAATTCGCTAATGCGGGCTTCAATGACAGGCTCGATCGGAGCTCCCCCAGTCGTCATTGGCCAATTTTCTGGGGTAATGATGGGTGTGTCGTTGTCCCCTTTGGCTGCCCTTACTAGGTATGTAGTCAGACCGCCACCTAATAGGACTATGAGCAATAGGCTAATAAGGCTGATTTGTGGATCACTCATGGGAGTCGCAGACGTGGTTAACCATGGGGAATCGTAAAACGAACTGGGTCATTTTGGAGATACTAAACGCGATATCTTGTCTTAGCTTGGTTGGCTAACGGTTTCAAAACTCTTAAGGGCTTCTCAGGTCTGGCTCAGGTTAGATATCTAATCTATATTCAATCCTCATGTCCTGAGCCGATGACTTTACTCCCCCGTGCAACAGCTTTTGTAACTGCTGGCCTGCTGGCTGCATCTATTCCACTGGTTACGACCACGGCCTGTGCCCAAACGACAGCGCAGGTACAGGCAGATCAGGTACAGCCGATGACCGTAGAGCGGCTCGAGCAAATTTTGCAGTCGGAAGTCAGTAACGTTGAAGGTGAGAATGGTCAATGGCGATTTAGTGTCAATGAGCGGGCGGTGGTTGTGCTGGCAGATGGTCGCAATGACCGCATGCGTGTGTTTAGTCCGGTAATACCGGTGGAAGAACTGACAGCCCAGCAGGTGCAGTCTATGCTGGCGGCTAATTTTCATACGGCGTTAGATGCTCGCTATGCAGTCACCGAGGGTGCCGTCGTTGCTGTCTATGTACATCCGTTAGGTACGTTAGAGGCAAACAACTTTCGTTCTGCCCTGCGTCAGGTGGTAAGTCTTGCTGAAACCTTTGGCTCTTCATACTCTAGTAATGAATTAAACTTTGGGCTCAGGCAGCAACAGCGCCCCAGCGATCTAGAACAAATTTAATGACCTTATCCTTTGACGCAGATGACCTGCTTGAGGGTGGCGACGACGTCTACTAAATCCCGTTGATTGGCCATGACCTGATCGATAGGTTTGTAGGCGGCTGGAATTTCGTCGATGATGCCTTTGTCTTTGCGGCATTCTACCCCAGCGGTTTGTTGGATCAGGTCGTCTAGGGTGTAGGTGTCTTTGGCTTTACTGCGGGACATAAGGCGACCGGCACCATGGCTGCAGGAACAGTAGCTGTCGTGGTTGCCTTTGCCCTTGACGATGTAAGACTGGGTGCCCATGGAGCCAGGAATGATGCCATAGTCGCTGGTGCGGGCGCGGACGGCCCCTTTTCGGGTGACGTAGACATCCTTGCCAAAGTGCTGTTCTTGCTCGGCGTAGTTGTGGTGGCAGTTTACGGCTAGCAGGGGCTTAAAGGGTTTGCCACCGCCGAGATGTTTTTCGATGATGTGCTTAAAGCGAGCCATCATTTCTTCTCGATTTTGTAGGGCATAGGCTTGGGCCCACTGCAGGTCGTTCCAGTAGCTACGAAACTCTTCGGTACCGGCGACAAAGTAGGAGAGGTCAGGGTCGGGTAGCTTTTGGTTGGTTAACTTTTGGAGGTTTTTGGCGGTGCTGATGTGGTTTTTGGCTAGCATGTTGCCGATATTGCGAGAACCGGAGTGGAGCATCAGCCACACGCTGTTTTCGGTATCGATGCAAACTTCGATAAAGTGATTGCCACCGCCAAGGGAGCCCATTTGGCTGAGGGCTTTTTTCTCTAGGTGTTGCACACCCTTATGCAGGTCTTTGAAGTTACGCCAGCCCTGCCAGTTGTAGACGGACTTGTTGATTTTCTTGTTGCTGTCAAATCCGGTGGGAATGATGGCTTCGATTTCTTTGCGGATTTTTTTGAGTTTGCCGTCTAGTTTTTTGCTTTTGTAAGGTGTTTGAATGGCGCACATGCCACAGCCGATGTCGACGCCGACGGCTGCTGGAACAAGGGCGTCTTTGGTAGCGACGACAGAGCCGACGAGGGCTCCTTTGCCAAGGTGAACGTCGGGCATGAGGGCGACGTGTTTATAGACAAAGGGAAGAGAGGCGACGTTTTTGGCCATTTGGATCTCTTTGGAGGCGAGATCGTGGTTGGCCCAGGAGAGGATGGGTTTGTTGGTTTTGAAGGGGACGTTTTGGTATGGCATGGGGTGGTTGTGGTTTGTGGTGATCGGTTCATAGCGGGATAGGTGGCTCAGGGCTTTCCTCCCTGAAACCCTCCTATTCGTGAGGCCTCAACGCCCCCACACCCCCAAGCAAAAATTTAGTTATTATCTCTGAAAACGAGTTTGGGTGTTCGGTAGGGTGGTTACGCTGCTCCGCGTTCGCTACGCACCGTAAAAAATGGGTTATCGAGTCTTATGTGGATGGGAAATATTAATTAACTGTAGCATGGGTTAGCGGCAGCGTAACCCATGCTGGCTTTGGGTTTCATGACTCAGGTCAACAGATGATTTCATCGAGTGTCATGAGTTCTAGAGGTTGAAACTCAGGGTCGGAGTATTTGCGTTGGAGTCTTCTTAGGGCTGTGGTTTGTTGGGTAGCGAAGGTTTCTTGTTGTTGTCTCCTATTACTTGTATACCTCGTTCATCCAGGTTTGGACAAAATTACGACGTTCGACATCGGTCCAGGTTCGCCAGGTTTCTTGGGTGACCTGGCTGGTGACGACATCAACTAGGGGCCAGAAGGCCTCGTCTAGTTCTTGCTTAAAGCGCTGGGGCTGGGCGTACATAAACTTACATTTTTTGGGGTTGAGTCGGGCTAAGAACTTGGTGCGTAGGTAGTAGGGGCTTTTGAGCTTGAGGGCAAAGGTACCGTCGCTGGCGAGGCGGATCATAAAGCCTTCGTGCTCAACGTGGTGGGATTTGGAGATGGCGTCGGCGAAGGTGCAGGGGAACCATATGGGTCGGGGTGTTTGTAGTTTGGTTGCGATCGCATCTAGCTCATATTCCCGTACAAACCCGTAGCCCAGCACACCGGCCCCAATTAGATGCAGTCCATAATCCTCTGGCCCATACTGGATAATGTGTGGGTCTTCAGGATGGATGGCTTCCCATAGCAGCGTCGTATCTTTGTTCTCCTGCAACCAGGACAGCACCCGACCATACAGCCCATTTCTAAAGAGTAGCGAATTTGCATAGTCCACATACGTTCCCTGAAAAGATCCAGAACAGGTCACCACCACCTGATTGCGATCATAGGGATGCAAAAACGTACTGACTAAAAAGCCATTGAGCTTTTCCACCGCGATTACGTTGGTGTCAGGCGGTAGCGTGGTGTCTCTTTCTAGATAGTTAAAGGTGCGGGGAAAGGGCTGACTAACGGGATTTCCATCTAGACCGACGACGACACCACGGGCCAGCTTTAGCTCAGGATAATCGTCCCAGGCGGATGGGGTAAAGAAGGCTTTGGAGCTGTACTTAAACAGCGTCAGTAAGCCGTTGTTAACCTGTTTGACGAGCTTTTTGCTAACCAATGGTTCCATGAGCTTGGCAAAGCTGGGGGAGCACTGGCTATAGTCAAACTCGCAGGGGATATTTAAAGTCTCATGCTCGGGCAGACGCATTGCGGTTAGGGGACCGCCAAAACCGGCACCGGTTTCGAGCGAATAGGTGCGTTCACCGTCGGAGGTGAGGGGGATGTGTCCTCGCACTACGGTCAGGTCGCTGGTGTGTCGAAAAACGCCATCGGTGTCATGGTTTTCGTGCCGACGGCTGCGACCATAGACTCTTTCATGACCAGGCTGTAGCAAGGGATCAAACCACTCAATATCGCCGTGGCAGAGCACGTAGTGTCGATAGCGATAAAACGAAGGTAGCGATTGGATAAAGTCTCTTACCTTCGTTTGATAGGCGTTGTCTCGCTGAAGCGCCTTATGTAGCGTGCCGCGAGTAGACTTGCTTTTAATATTGTTGCCGCGCAGCCCCCTGGCCAGGTTATTGTCGTGGTTGCCGCGCACGCAGTAGTGGCCTTTGGCAACAGCTTTCATCACCAGGTCAAGTACGTCTAAAGACTGGGGACCGCGATCCACTAGATCGCCAAGAAAACAAAGCTGGCGACCGCTGGGGTGGTTAAGCGCCGAGTCGTAGCCCAGCTTGTAAAGCATGGACTGGAGCGTGTCGGCCAGGCCGTGGACATCGCCAATGACGTCTAGCTTAGCGGTATCTGGGATAGTGGGTACATCGATGGATAGGGTGGTGGGTTTGCCTTCGGTGAGAATGAAGGGCCAGTGGGAATTGGGTTGGATGCGATCGCAAAACTTAGCGACCACCTGTTCCGGCACCCGACAGTGCCGCTGCTGATTCTGCCGCTGCACTTGCTCTACCGGTGGGTTAAAAATCACCACCTGCACCGGCACACCCAGTTCTTCGGCGATGGTGGCAAACGGCTTGCGTTCTTTATCGCTGATTAGCGTGGCGTCTACAACTGTGGTCAGTCCGGCTTTGAGGCGAGCCCGGACGACGTTTTCTAACGTGGAAAAAATCAATCGATCATCAGTGGCTAGGGGACGGTTGGCCACTTGACCATCCACTAAGGTTTTGGCGGTGCCAAAAAAAGTTTGCCGCAGTGCGTCACTAGACAACACCAATTCTGATGGTAGATGCTGACAGGCGGTGGATTTACCGGCTCCAGGGGCTCCAGAGAGTAGGACAAGGCTGCCGATTTGAATTGGGGTTGTAGAGTTACTCATAGTATTTATATTCAAGCAACTCTAGCCGTATTTCGGGAGCTGATGGTCAAAAAAAATCGCCACCCAAAAATCCAATAGAAAAAAGTCCAGAGGCACGTACCCCTGGACCGGATGTGTTCCTTATTTGAAGATGAACCCTAACCTAACTAGCGCTGACGACGGTTGCCTCGGTCTTCGCGCATTTCCTGGAGCTGAGCCAGCTGCTCGGCGGTCAACACCTCATCGGCCGCCGCGCGAGATTCCTCACGAATTGACTGGAGCTGGGCCCGCTGGTCTTCGCTCAAATTCAAATTCCGCATTGCCTGACCCCGCTCACGACCGGTCTTACCGTCTAAGGCCGCCCGCTGTTCACTGGTCAAAACGGCATCAACCTGGGTCTGGGCATTCGCTTTAATTGCGTCTAGTTCAGCCTGCTGCTGGGATGTGAGGTTTAGCTCTGCCGCAACCTCTTCACGACGATTTTTCCGGCGTTCGCCCCGCTCAGCGGCCATGGCCTGTAGCTGAGCCTGTTGTTCGGCGGTAAATACCTCATCGGCTGCCGCGCGGGATGTTTCACGAATTGACCGTAGCTGGGCGCGCTGGTCTTCGCTTAGGTTTAAGTTCCGCATTGCCTGTCTGCGTTCACGACCGGTTGTGTCTGCCAATTCGGCTAGCTGGTCATCGGTGAAGATGGCCTCAACCTGGGTGCGGGCATTGTCTTTAATCGCGTCTAACTCAGTTTGTTGTTGTGGGGTAAGGTTGAGTTCTTCTGCCCGCTCAGGTGAAAATGCATTGGCGCTACTGGCCTTGAGGATAGCTGGGGTAGCGATTAGGGCGCTCAACATGAGGGCACCACCCAGGCATTGTTTCATGGTTAAAAATTTCATCGTGTAGATTGTTGCTTAACGATGGCCTCATCCTAGCCAGGGGGGACTCTCGGTGGCTGCTAGCAGGAGTCATCACTTGGCCAGGACTGAGGTCATGGGGTGGCCCATGACTTTAGTCACGAGTCAAAGCCTGCCCACTGTTTTGAGCCACGGACTTCGGTTAGGGTGGTAGGCATAACTGTCACCTCAACCAGGAAACGCTGGTTGGCTGGGCAGTTAGCAGGCCTGATCCAGAAAGTTGTTACCATGACCCGTGCTATCCAGTTCCATAATCACCCGTTTCGCTTTTTACTCTATTTAGAGTGGGGACTGCTGGCCGTGTCGGTCATGGGGATTTTGACTGCGCCGCCACTGCGGGAGGTAACCCGCCGCGGACTTAATATGCCGCTGCGTACGTTTACTCAATGGCCCTTATTCACAGTAGGTTGTCTTCTTTTGTTTGGTCTGCTGGGGCTTTATTTACCCACTAAAGGGGTTTGGCAACGGTTGGGCCATATTGCCCTCCAGGTGGCTCTCATTGTAGTAACGTCGGGGCTAATGCTGCGGGGCTCGCAGTTGTTTCCCTTTATTTATCTGGTTTTGGTAATCCGCAGCTGTTTAATGGTAGGGCTCATGGGGCGGGTGACAGTGACAGCCCTGGCCTTTTTGTTGTTTATGACCACCCTTGGCCTAAAATTTCGCGGGTTGCGAGGGTTAGGCAGACCAATTTCTCGACCTGTGCGTCATTTGCTCAGCAGCCTACAGATGAATCTGATTGTTTTCTTTGGGTTATCTTTGGTCTTTACCCTATTGTTGGTTAATGCCTTACTTAATGAGAGAACAATTCAAAATCGCTTACAGAAAGCCAATGAGGAGCTTCAGCGTTCTGCGGCTCAAGTAAAACAGTTGGCAACGGCCCAGGAGCGTAGTCGTATTGCCCGCGAAATTCATGACTCGTTGGGCCATTCTCTGACGGCGCTCAATATTCAACTAGAAGGGGCGATAAAACTCTCCCAGCGAGATCCTCAAAAATCTCAGACGTTGCTAAATGAGGCAAAACGCCTCGGCTCTGTTGCCCTTCAGGATGTCCGGCAGTCGGTGGCCACACTGCGTGATCAATCCCCGGCTCAAAATTCTCTCCAGAGTCAGCTAAATAGTCTGGTTGATACGCTGAAAACGAGTACTGGGATTACGCCTAATATTAATATTCAGCTTTTACACCCTTTGCCTGAGGCAACTAGCATGGCTCTCTATCGTCTGGTGCAGGAGGGAATTACCAATATTGTCAAACATGCTGATGCGACGGCGGTAGACCTCAGTCTCATGGTTGATGACCAAGGGGGCAGGCTGCTGTTACGGGATGATGGTCGCGGGTTTGATATGAGTCAAATATCCACCGGTTTTGGTCTACAGGGCATGCAGGAACGGGCCCAGGCAATGGGGGGGCGGCTAACGGTGGATAGTCGGCCTGGTCAAGGCTGTGAGCTGAGGGTGATGATTCCGGGAGATCAAGTTAGAGAAAACGGAGGAGGGCAACCATGAGTCAAGCGGAGCAGTCTGACATTTTTGTAATGCTGGTGGACGATCAGCAGATTATTCGGCAGGGGTTAAAGACGCTGTTGGACTTGGAGGAGGACATTACCATCGTGGGCGATGCGGATAATGGTGAGACAGCGTTGGCGCGCTTGGCGCAGCTCCAGCGGTCTGACCAGCTACCGGCGGTGGTGCTGATGGATATGCGGATGCCGGTGATGGATGGGGTGGCGGCAACGGGTGCGATCGCAACCCAATATCCCTCTATCCAGGTCCTGGTCCTCACCACCTTTGACGACGACGACCTGATCGCCCAGGCCATGGCCGTCGGTGCCAAGGGCTATCTGCTCAAAGACACCCCTTCTGAAGAGCTGGCCCAGGCCATTCGCTCGGTGGCCAAAGGCTACAGCCAGTTTGGCCCCGGCATTTTAGAAAAAATGCTGGCCGGACAGCAGCAAGCTGTTGACGTCCCCGAAGGCTTTGATGAGCTTACACCACGGGAAAAAGACGTGCTGCGTCTGATTGGCACCGGGGCCAATAATCGCGAAATTGCCGAGGCCCTGTTTTTGTCAGAAGGGACGGTAAAGAACCACGTGACCAGGCTTTTGGGACGGTTGGGCGTTCGCGATCGCACCCAGGCCGC
>ERZ1740059.795-NODE-795-length-16132-cov-6.899733_pt1 | contig 16132 bp, 14 predicted proteins | sample MGYA00581744_ERZ1740059 | MGnify/ENA primary metagenome ERZ1740059 (study PRJEB43018, sample SAMN04849738) | marine metagenome | isolation source: floating plastic debris | place: Pacific Ocean | collected 2008-08-28 | study: EMG produced TPA metagenomics assembly... | reverse complement strand
TGACGCTCGCGGCCGACGAAGAGGTAGCGGGCCGCGCTGAAGTCCCCACAGCCGCCGGGGTTGCAGGAGGCCACGCGCCAGACGTAGCGACGGCCGACGGGGGGCACCTCGTCGACCGGGAGCGGGTCAGCCGGCCGGAAGCGGAGTGCATCGCCGGTCAGCGCCGCCTCCCCCGTCACCTCGTCGTCGACCACCGGGCGCAGGAAGTCGCAGGCGTCCCACGGTCCTTCCGTGCACGCCGCGAGCTGTACGCGGTAGCCGGTCGCCCCGGGGGCGGGCGCCCAGCTGAGCCAGGGGCGGAGCGGCGCGTTCGCGAGGTCGAGCGGCGCGTGCAGGCTGCCGGTGAAGGCGCCGAGCGCGGGTGCGCGAAGCGCCGGCGCCGCAGGCGGCGGGCCGAAGTCCGGCAGGTCCGGGCCGGCGTCGACGGGGAGCAGATCAGGCGCCGCGTCCATGGGTCCGCCGTCATCGGGTCCCTCGTCACGGCCGAGGTCCATGGCGGCGTCCGCCTCCCCCGCGTCCATCGGCCGTGGACCGGCGTCGGCCGTGCTCTGGGAACGGGCACACGCCGCAAGCTGGAGGGACAAGACCAAGAAGCCGAGGGCACGCACCGGGAGAGACTACACGTTCCATCCCGGCCCCGCGGCCTGACAGGCCCGCGGGAGCCCGCGTCACGCCCTTCAGTCGGAGACGACGCGAACGGTCACCTTCGTGTCGTAGAAGGCGACGTGGTCGAGGATGCGCGGGAACTCCTCGAGGACCGTGTGGTAGGTCCACGCGGCGTTCCCGATGGTCTGGTCGCCGACGCGCAGGGTCAGATGCGACCAGTCGCCCTTGTAGGGGCAGTGCCTCGTTTCGGAGTCGCGCTCGAGGTGCTCGAGGCGCACGTCGTCGGGCGGGAAGTAGCGCCGCACCGGGTAGTTGCCCTCGCGCACGAGCAGCGTGCGGCGGCTCTCGGCGACGACCACGCCATCGAGCTCGACGACGACGTGCGCGTCGCTCTCCTCCGCGGAGACCGTGTGATTGGGGTTGATTGGCTCGCCGAGGCTATTGACGGTTTGGGACATCACCCCCTTGGACGAGGGGACCCACGGCGGCGTTTCGCGCTTCTCCGCGGAGACCGGCCAAGGTGGGGCCTCCCAGGTCGACACCGCGGGTCGGTTGCCCCGGCGAGCCAGGATGGTCTCAGAAGCCGAACATGCCGTTGTCGTTGGCGAGACCTTCGGTGGGGATCGCCACGATGACGTCCCAATGCTCCACGACCTTTCCGCCTTCGAACCGGAGGAGGTCGTAGAACGCCGAAGGCACGCCTCTCGCCGTGCCCTCCGAGATGGCCAGTACGAAGTTGCCCTCGCCCAACACCTTGTGGTTCCTGGTGTACACCCACTCTTCGCGTCCGAAAGCCTCGAAGAGAGCAGGGATCCCGTTGCCGACGCCGGGGCTGTGGTTGATGTAGTCGGGCGCGAAGGTGGCGTTGACGGCTGCGCCGACTTGCTCCTGCGTTCCGTGGACGACGGCCTCGAAGAGCCGGGTGACCGCCTGCTTGTGCGCGTCGGTCCGGCCGCGGTCCGTGACGGCGGTCTCGCCGTCGAACTGCGTGGGCCCGCCGGCGGGCTGCTCCACGACGGGTGTGGGGACACCCCAGTGCTCGGCGATGCGGCCGTCCTCGATGCGGTACACGTTGAACGAGACCATCTGCGCCGCGCCGAAGGGCTGCGCGTTGTCGAGCGTGTTGTGCATGATGGCGAACTCGCCATCCTGGAAGAGGCGCCGGTTCTGGTAGGTGGTGCCGGCGTCTCGGAGCACGGGGAGAAGGCCGAGGAGCGCGTCGCGCCCGGTGGGGACCCGCACGTTGTGTTGGATGACGTCTTGCGCGAACACGTCGCGCAGGCCGTCTTCGCTGTAGTCTCGGAACAGGGCGTCGAAGGCGCCGATCGCGAGCTGCTTCGGCGTCCTGGACGTGGTCGCCGCGGGGTCGCCGGAAGCTTCCGCGCCGTTGGCGTTCGCCGGGGCGACGTTGGCGGCCTCGGCGGCGCACGCCGCCACGAGGCCGGCCAGAAGGAGGGGAGTGAGTCGTTTCGTCATGTCGTGGTGGATTGCTGAAGGTGGTTGCGGAAGGCGCGGAGCACGCACGCCGCGACGGAGCCGCGCGTCACGAGACGAGCAAGCGAGCGCGGGCCGGCGAGCCCCTGTCGGGCGTCAAGTGCGTGCGCCGCGGAGGACGGTCTCGAGCTGCCACTGCGGGAGCAGCTCGCTGGCGCCGGTGGTCACGGCCCCGGGGTGTCTTCTTCCATCCCCGTGACGCCGTCCCGCATCTGCGCCGGTGGCCTGGGATATTTTATACTCTGTGGTATAAATACCACCTAGCGGTGCCATGGTGCGCTGTCAACGGTTAAGTTACTGGGCAGTATAAATTGAGTCGGAAGAAGTCCCCGGGCCGACCAGGCCGGCCTCGAACCGCCGATCCGGAGCGCATCCTGGACGTCGCCATGGATGCCTACTGGTCGCAGGACCCCGCAGACGTGTCGGTGAACGCGATCTGTCGCCTCGCGGGCGTGTCGAAGCCATCGGTGTATCGCGACTTCGGCAGCGAAGACGGGCTGATGAGAGCGACGCTCGACCGCTACGCGAAGAAGGTGCTCGTCGACGTCTTCGCCATCTTGGAGGCGGGACGCGGACTGCAGTGGACGTTGAATGCGCTCGTCGAGTTCGCGTGCGACGACCCTCGGATGGAGCGGGGCTGCCTGTTCTACAAGATGCGCAACGGAAGGCACCGCTTGGGACCCCAAACACGGGCTCTCGTCGACGAGATCGATGCCGCAGCGCGAACGGCCTACGCGAGCTTCCTGCGCGCCTGCCGGGAAGCGGGCGAGGCGGTCGGTGGACCGCCGGTCGAAGCGGGTGGGCGCTACCTATCGGAGCAAGTCGGACTGGCCATCACCCAGCGTGCTTCGGGCGAGGACACCCGACAGGTACGCGAGTCGCTCCGACTGGCGCTGTCGGTGTTCACGCGGTGACGAAGCGCTCCGGACGTACTTCCTCGAGCCGCGGACGTCTCCTTCTTGGGCCGTGATGGCGGTCCACCCCCGCTCGGGCTCCACCCCTCGAACGCACTAGAAGAGCTGGAGGCCGACGCCGAGCTCGAGCTGGAGCCGTGAGATCGCGTCGTCTTCGCTGACCCGAAGCGTCTCCGGGAAGATGCTCAGGCCTAGCTGGACGCGCAGCCGCTCGATGATGGCGAGCGCCGCGTAGGCCTGCGCCACCGCCTGCGTGCACTGCCGGTTGTCGTCGATTCCCGTCGCCACGACGTTGCCCCCCGCATCGATCCGCGTGCTCCTGCAGGGGCGTCGGCCGGCGCGGTCCGCGATCCCGAGCTGATAGCCCCCGCGCACGCCCAGCATGGGCTGAAGGACCGGCGTGGTGATCGGCAGAAGGTGGAGCTCGAGGCCCGCCAGCGCGCTGAAGGCGACGGTGCGGTCATCGTCGACGAGGGTGCGGAGCGAGTCGACCTGGAGCCCAAGGCCGATGCGTAGCCAGCTCCGGTTCCATTCGAAGGGCAGGACGCTCGCCCCGATCTCGAAGGTGTTGCCGACCACCCCGTAGACCCAGTTCTTCGGCGGCTCGTAGGCGATGCCGTTCACCACCGCCCGTCCGCCCGTCAGGAGGGCGATGCGCGTCGCACCCGAAGGCTGCGCGTCGGCGAGGGCGTCGATCATTCCGAGCAGCTTCCGGCGCACCTTGATCAGGCCGAAGCGCGACTGTGTCGGGCGCAGATTCAGGTCGCGGAAGTGAAAGCGGTACCCCTGGAGAATGCGGAGCGTGTGCTCGAAGTCGCCTTCGTCAGGAGAGCGGCGGTCGGGGCGCTCGGCCTCCGGGTAGGTGATGATGCGCGGCGAGGGCGCACCCTGCGCGGCCCGATGGCAGTGGACGTGGTCGCTCCGCGCGGGTACCTCCGCGCCTTCGAGCTGGCTGCAGCGCGCGTAGAGCCGGTCGAGGCTGACCTGGAGCAGGTTCCGAAACTGGTTCAGCTCGGGGTCGTTGCACGCCGGCCGCCAGCGCTCCGACGCGGGCTCGAACCAGCCGAGCATGCAGGCGAAGGGCTTCCATTCGGCCGCGAGCGTCTCCGGCGTCGCGCCCGCGAAGGCGCGCTCGAGGGCGCCCAGCGTGCCGACGAGCTGCGGCTCGCCCAGCTGGTCGAGGGCCCGCGCGCTCTCCGCGTAGGCGTCGTACATCCCGAGGTAGAAGTCGAACTCGCGAAACTCGCGCTCGAAGAAACCCAGAAACGCGTAGAGCAGCTGGCTGAACGTCGGATAGTTGCGCTCGGTTACGAGCAGCTGACGAAGCAGGTCCGGCTCGCTCTCGGCGAGCGCGTAGAGCTCCTGCGAACGGGCCGTCGTCACGAACTCGCCGGCCAGATGCCCGAGCAGGTCGAGGAGATCCGGGCGGCCCGTGAAGGGGGCGGCGGTCTCGAGCTCGGGGAAGTTCGTCGTGTCAGGGTCGAGGTACTCGAACACGAGATCGGCCGGGGCGCCGCCCGTCGCGTCCCCCTCCGCGTCGCGCCAGCGCGCGCGGCCCGTCGGCAGCCGCCCGAGGCCGAAGCGGGCGATGCGCCGCGCGAAGCGGAGCGGGTTGTTGTCGAGCACGCCGCCGTCGATGAAGAGGCTCTCGTGCGGCGGGTCCCTGCAGACGAGCGGGTGCGCATCCTGCCCGGGATCGGTGGACATGCAGAAGCGCAGCCGGACCGGCGCGAAGGCGCCCGGGAAGGCCGCGCTCGCGAAGGAGAGGTCGCGAATCAGGTCGAGGTTGTGGTTGCCCGTCGCCTCGTCCGTGCCCTCGCGGAACGGGAGCAGCGGGTGAGGCAGCGGCCAGTCGGGGTCCAGGTAGTTGCTGATGCGCGGCGGCACCCCGGGCCCACGACCCTGCATGCGAAAGGCGAACTTCGCGCTCAAGCGGGGCAGCTCCAGCGCTTCGTGGAGCCGCACGGGAAAGCCCTCGACGCGGGTGACGGTAATGCCGACGACGACGTCGCAGTCCTCCGGAAGGCCCGCTGCGAAGGTCGGCCGAATCCGGTCGATGGTGGCTTCGAGGGGGTCGCGCGTGAAGATGTGCGTCGCCTCGACCTGCGCCGGGTCGAAGAGCTCGCGGTAGCCCATGGGAATCCACGTGTCCCAGAGCGCGCTCGCTGTCGGATCGTCGACCGGCTCCATGCACCCCTGGAGCGCCGCGAGGAAGGCGTTGGCGCTCCCCGCGCTCGCCCCCGTGAAGAGCGGCCGATGCAGCCGGCCGCCGGAGTGCTTGGCCGCCTCGGTCGCCAGGTGGAGGTACCCGGCCTCGTACGCGCCGAGGCTCACGCCGCCGCTGATGACCATGGCGATGTCGTGGTGTTCTTCGCCGTCGACCTGCGCCGGGACGGGCGCAGCCTCCCGTTCCGGCAAAGCGTCGCGGGCAGGCTGCGCGGCGAGCGGGGCGGCACCGAGCGCGAAGAGGCCGAGGAGCGCGAGACGAAGGGGCACGCTTCGGGGTCGCCGAAGCGCGCCGGTTGTTTCAGCTGGTGGCCGAGCGGGCCTCCGCGGCGGCCGGCGAAGGGCGGCACCGACAGGGACGTCGCCCTCGGCACGATGCGCTGATTCGTTACGTCCGACGGCGCCGCGCTGTGAGTCTGCTCGGGCTTCGCGCCGCGAGGGCTAATGCCGACCCCGACGTCGCGTACGGCAGGTCAGAAGGAGGTTGGCATGCAGGTCAACGACATCATGGAGCGCCGCGTCCCCGTACTGAACGAAGAAGACGCCCTCGCGGGCGTCGGCCGGGCGATGGAGCGCTTCGGGCTCCGGCGCGTTCCCGTGGTCGACGGCACCCGCCTCGTCGGCGTGCTCGACGAGCGCGAGGTCTTCCGGCGCATGGCCGCGCCCGAGGACCCGGCGGGCGTGCAGATCGCCCGGGCGCGGTCGGGCGAGCGCTTCGCCGGTGGCCTCGTCGAGCGCGACGCGCCGCGGCTCCGGGAGAGCGACGACGTCGATGCGGCCTTCGAGGCCTTCGCCCGCACGGGGCACCCCTCGCTTCCCGTCGTGAACGCCGCCGGGAACCTCGTGGGCGTCGTGCGAACGGGCGGGCTCGGTCGAGTCACGTCCACGCTGCTCGCGACGGACTGTGCGCCCACCGCGCTGAGGCTGGTGGCCTGAGCGAACCCGGCCGGCACACGGGCGTGCCCTCATCGGAGCCGAAGGGGAGACCGAGCGACTCTTCGCGTCGCGACGGAGGCCCCGAGCCACTCCGCGCGCTCACCCCTCGCCGAACCGAACCAAGGCCACCTGCGGGGCGAGGTCGCGCAGGCCGGGGGTGCGCGCGAAGAGCTCGAAGACGTAGCGGTTGAGGAAGCCCCGCGGGAAGCGGGGGTAGCGAAGGGGCGTCACGGATCGAAGGGAAGGCGCCCAGGACCTCAACGTGGTCTCGAGCGCGCTCCGCTTGATGCCCCAGGGCATCGGCGGCGTCGTGTAGTGCGGCGTCTTCTGCCAGCCCCCAGGCGCCATGGTCTTCTTCGAGAGCCAGGGCGGGATGGCATCGAACATCAGCGCGCCACCCGCAAAGCGCTCCGCCATGGCGGCCACCAGCGGCCGGAGGTCCGTCTCGGCGAAGTACATGAAGAGCCCCTGCGCCGTGATGAACGTCGGGCGGCCCGGAGGAACCTCGTCGAACCAGGCCGTATCGAGGGCGGAGCGCGCCACGTGGCGATGCCGCGCGTCCGGCGTGATGAAGCGCTCGCGAACGCGCTGCGCGTCCGGCAGGTCCACGCTGACCCAGTCGAGGCCCGGCACGTCGACGCGATAGCGCTGCGTCTCCAGGCCCTCACCGAGATTCACCACCACCGCGTCGGCGTACGCCTCGGCGAAGCGACGGAGCTCTCGGTCGAAGAGCATGGAGCGCAAGGCGTGAGACGCTTCGGCCGGACCAAACGAGCGTTCGTAGTCGTAGTCGAGGGCCCGGTAGATACGGATCGCCTCGGGGTCGTCGAAGACGCCGTCGGGACGAGAGGCCTCGCTCGCCCGGTTGTGAAGGGTCCAGAGCATGGTCTCGGGGACGTCTGTGAGCGCGGGGTTCATGCCGCACCCCCTTCCGCCGCTCCCCGGGCGACGAAGCGGTTGATGCGATAGCCGCCGACGACCCGGCGCATCAGCCAGGGGACGAGCGCCAGGAGCACGCGGTACTTGCCTGGCATCACGGCACGAATCTCCGGGGGAGCATCGACGAAGCTCTTCGAGTGCACGAGCTCCCAGCCCCAGGCCGCGAGCGCCGCCGGGTCGTCGCAAGGCCAGCGAAACCAGCTCTCCTTGGGGAGCGTGTTCATGATGCTGTGCTCTTGGCGCTCCAACATGCGCGACGACGCGGTGTCGGTGACGAGCCAGGCGCCGGGAAAGGCGCGCGCCAGCCGCCGGAGCGCGACCTCGAGCCGCTCGGCGTCGAGATAGATGAGCACCGCTTCGGCGACGAAGCAGACGGGCCCGGGCCGCGCACGCACCGCTTCGAACCAGTCGTCCTCCAGGGCGCTCCCCGCGATGATGGTGCGGCGCTCCGTGTCCTCGAAGAAGCGGCGACGAAGCGCCGTCGAGTCCGGCAGATCGAGCTCGAGCCACTGCGCACGGCCGTTGCCGAGGCGCTCATAGCGCGTGTTCAGCCCCGCGCCGATCTCCACCACGGTGCCCGCCGGGTGCGCAACGAGAAAGGCCTCCACCTCGGCGTCGAAGAGCCGCGCGCGCACGGCCGATCCGACCAGTGCGTCGTGGCCGGCCCACTTGCCGAAGTCGTAGTCGAGGGCCTCGACGATCGCGACGGCCTTGTCGTCGCGAAGCGCACCACCTGGCTTTTTCGTCTCCTCGGCGCGACCGAGAAGGGGAATCAAGAGAGTCTCCTGGACCGGCCCGAGCTCCACCGGGATGCGTCCCCGGCTCTCCGTCGTCGTGTCGACGTTCATGTCCACTCCGCGTGGTGGTCGTCGGGCGACGCGGGTTGGCTTGACGTGGGCCTCGTGTATCGCGCCCGTGGCCGATGCGCTAGGAGCGCGTTCCGGGGCCGGGGCGCATTTCGAGGTCCCGGGCGGGCACCTCGCTGCCGTCGGCGCGACGAATGCGCAGCCGCTCGATGGGCTTCCCCGTCGCCCGGTCGACGACGACGAGCGGCTCGTTGCCCTCACCGAAGATCCACCGGTCGCCCCACTGACGAAGCGCGGTGATCACGGCGGTCAGGTCCTTGCCCCGCGACGTGAGCTCGTACTCCTGCCGCGCCCCGTAACGCCCCGCCTCGACGCGCGCGAGGATGCCGTGCTCCACGAGGTGCCCGAGCCGCTTGGCGAGCACGTTCTTCGAGATGCCGAGGCGCGCTTCGAAGTCGGCGAAGCGCCGCGTGCCGAAGAAGGCCTCCCGCACGATGAGCAGCGTCCAGCGGTCTCCGAAGATCGCGAGGGCCTTCGCCACGGCGCAGTCCGGCTCGTCATAGTCGCGAAGCACGACGGCAGCTTAGTACGCGCGGGGCGCTAGGAGCATGAATCGAAGTCCGCGAAGAGGCCGCGGAACGCCACCTGCGCCGCGGCGCGCAGCGTCGCGGGATCGTCCCCCGCGTGCATGGCGAGCAGCACGGCGTGAAGCTGCAGGTCGACCACACGCCCGGCCAGCTCCGGCGCGAGGCCCGCGTCGACCTCACCACGCTCCCGGGCGCGCGCGTAGGCGGCGGCAAAAGCGTCGCGCCGCTCTCCTTCGAGACGCTGCACCAGCGCCCAGGTCTCCGAACCGACGCGCTCACCGGCTTCCCGGAGGATCGTGAAGAGGCAGCCCGGCGGCTGGCCCTCGGCCCGCTCCGTCGTGAAGGCGAGCGCCTGTGCGAGCGCGTCGGTGAAGGGCTGGTCGCGCTCGAAGAAGCTCATCAAGGGCAGCACGGCGTGCTCGCGATACGCGCTCAGCGCCGCTTCGAGGAGCCCGTCCTCGCCCCCGAACTCGCGGTAGAGGCTCGGCTTCGAGAGACCGAGCGTCCGGCAGAGCGCGTTGAGCGAGGTCCCGTGCACGCCCTCCCGCCAGTAGTGGACGAGCGCCCGCTCGATGGCCGCGCCTCGGTCCACGGTCTTGGGTCGCCCCCGCGGTCGCTTCTCGCTCATTTTCGTACCACTTGGAAATTTATTCTTGACGCACCCGGGACCATCGCGCTAGCTCTTATTTTGTACCAACTGGAACGAATATCTGCCCCGCTCGGGGTGGGGAGACCTCCGATGCTCGCTGGACACTACGCCACGGCCCTCGTGGCCAAGCAGCACGCGCCGCGCGGCGCCCTGGCCTACTACCTGGTCGCGTCGCAGCTGCCGGACCTGCTCTGGCTCGCGTTTCACTTTCTCGGCCTCGAGCCGACGACACCGACGAACCCGATGGACGTAAGCCTCAAGGCCATCGCGGTGGACATGACCTACAGCCACGATCTCCTGCCGACGCTCGGCTGGATCGTGCTCGTCACGCTCGCCGGGCGGGCGCTCTTCGGGAGCTGGCGCCCGGCGCTGGTGGGCGGCCTGCTCCTCGTCGCCCACGCCGTGACCGACTACGTGGGCGGCTTCCCGCACCACGTCTTCGGCCCGGACTCGCACGAGGTCGGCACCGGGCTCTATCTGACGGCGCCCTACCTGGCCGTCGCCCTCGAAGGCGCATTCACCGTGGCGATGCTGGCCTGGGTCGTGCGCACCGACACGAAGGCCGGCGTCGCCCGTAGTCGGGGCACCTGGCGCGCGTGGATCGGCGTCTTCGGGGGCGGGCTCGCCTTCATGTTCCTCTCGGCCGACATGTCGCTCTCCGAGCTGACCGGGATGGAGCCGCCGCCGGCGATGGACGGCTGGGCCGTGCCCGTGCTCGTCACGACTTACGTCGCGATGATCGCCGCGCTGCTCTGGGCCGACCGCCAGCCCACGCGACCGAGGCTCGCGCGAGACGCCGAGCCGTTGCTCTCGAGCCCCGGCGCCGCGTGAGAGTCAAGCGGTCTCGCCGCGCGAGTAGGCCTCGAGCTCGTCCGGGTCGAAGCCCGGGTGCTCGTCGATGAGCGGGTCGCGCATGAAGTCCTCGCCGGGCGGCATGAGCAGAACCGCCGCGAGCCAGCGGCAGGCCTTGTCGAGGGCCGTCGCGTTGCGCGAGCCGCGGCCGGCCACCCAGGTCACGAGGCCGAGCTTTCGCTCGAGCCAGCGAAGCCCGATGTCGCGGGCGCTGCGAATGCTCTGGACGATCATGCCCTCACCGCCGTGGGCTCGTCCGTCGCCACCGGGAGGTGGACCGTCTTCGTGAGCTTGCACGGCACGCCCTTGAAGTGGGGAATGCCCTGCTCCTGGTCGAAGTAGTCCGGGTCGTCGCCGGTAAGCTGCGCGTCGGAGTAGGTCATGGTGCCCGAGAGCCCCGCCTCGAGGCCGCGGCCGAGCTCCGGTTTCCACCAGCCGTGGAGAATGCGAACCCGGCCGTTGGGCATCCCGTCGCGCACGCTCACCTTCATCGAGACCGTGCCCGTGGTGGACTCGACCTCGACCCAGTCGCCCTCACGAAGACCCTGCTTCTTCGCAGTCTTCTTGCTGAGGAAGCAGACCGGTTCCGGGTTCTTCGCCCGCATCTCGGCGATGTGGCGATGGCCCGTCTGGAAGAAGCCATCCTCGCGCACGCCGGTGAAGAGCATCAGGTCGAAGCCCTCGGGGGCCGGCGGGTCTTCGCGGAAGTAGGGAAGCGGGTCGAAGCCGAGGTCTTCGAGAATGGACGACTTGAGCTCCACCTTGCCGCTCGGCGTCGCGAAGCCCGTCTGTTCGTACTTCTTGTAGCGGGGTTTGTTGAAGTAGACCTCGTAGTTCTTGGAGAACTCCTCGAAGCTCATGCCCGTCTTCTCGAGGCGCCAGTCGTAGAGCTCCTCGACACTCTCCCAGGGAATCACCTCCGGGCGGTCGAGGGCGCCCGCGAGACGCTTCAGGAAGCTGAAGGTGCTCTCGCACTCCCCGGGTGGCTCCATGGACTTCTCCGAGGGGCGCGACGCGCTCATCCAGCCGAACATGTCGCTCATCCACGGACGCTCGAGCCAGCTGTCCGCGGGCAGCACGTAGTCCGCGAGCTGCGCGGAGGGCGTCATGAACTGCTCGTGCGCCACGATGAGCTCCTGGTTCATCATGCCCTCGAGAATGAGCGGCATGTTCGCGTAGCTCAGGAGAGGGTTGTTCCCCATGAAGACGAAGGCCTTCACGGGGTAGGGACCCTTGCCCGCCATGGCCTTGAAGGTCGAGTTCGGGTTGGCCATGTAGCAGCCCACGACCTGGTTCACGTACTCGTGCCCCCACACGCGCTTCATGGGTTCACGCAGCGCATCTTGCCCCCGGTACGTGAAGACCGGATGGTCCTCGGTGCCGAGCTGCTTGAGCTTCTGCTCTTCGGGCAGCACCTCGTGCGCCTCGATGACCGTCTCCGGGATGATGTCCGGGTTGAGCCCCTGAAGCGTCTCGCCCCCGACCACGTCGAGATTGCCGCAGATGGCTCGTAGAATCGTCTGGAGGCGGATACCCGAGGTCGAGTTGCGCTGCTGATCCGTGATGGGCGTCCAGGGAATGAGCGAAGGACCCTGCGTCGCGTACATGCGCGCGGCGGCCCGAATGTCCGCCTCCTTGCAGCCCGTCAGCTCGGCGACACGCGAGAGCGGGAACTCGTCGACGCGCCGCTTCAGGTCCTCCCAGCCGACGGTCCAGTCGCGGACGAACTGCGCGTCGTAGAGCTTCTCGTCGATGATCACCTTGAGCCAGCCGAAGAGCATGGCCGTGTCGCTACCCGCCTTGAGCGGGAGCCAAATGTCCGCGCGCGCGGCGTTCTCGCTCTTGCGCGGGTCGAGCACGATGAGCTTCGCGCCGCGGGCCTGGCGCGTGCGGATCATCGAGTAGATGGGGCTCCAGCTGTGCCGCGTGGGGTTGTGCCCGATGAGCACGATGCAGTTGGTGTTGTTGAAGTCCCCCATGGGGAACCAGCCGTAGGTGAGCCGGTTCACGGCAGCCGTGTTGCCGGCGCAAAGCGCCACGCCGCTGATCCAGTTGGGCGAGCCGATGTGGTTCATGAGCCGCCGCGAGAGCCCGCAGTCCGTACCCGTGTTCCATTGACTCGTAGAGACCGCCCAGGACTCCGGCCCGTACTTCGCGATGATCGCCTTCAGGCGCGCGCCGATGTCGGCCATCGCCTCGTCCCAGGTCACGCGCTCGAACTTCCCCGAGCCACGCTCGCCGACGCGCTTCATGGGGTGCATGAGGCGGTTCGGGTTCGCGAAGCCGCGCGGCGCGTAGACGCCCTTCATGCAGATGTTGTCGCGAAAGAGCGGGTTGTCCGAGGCGCGGACCTTCACCACGCGACCCTTCTTCGTCTCCGTGCCCACGCTACAGGCGATGTCGCAGGTCGCACAGAGTGCCCGCTGTGCCGTCGCGCCCTCCTTCGTGGCGACGGGTCTCCTCGACTTACCGACCTTCTCGGCATCGAACGGAACGGTTGCGGGCATCGGGTACCTCCTCGGGCAATGGGTCGTGGCGACTAGCGAAAGCGGGCGAGCAGCGAGTGCATGCGTTCACGGAGATTCGTGAGCGCATGGGGGTCTCCGGCGATGTGCTGGAAGAGATGAAAGTGGAAGGCCGCGTGGATGCAGAGGTACGCCTCCACAGCGAGCGAGACGTCGACCTCGAGCTTCACGAGGAGGCGGCCGATCATGGCGATCAGCTTCTCCTCGAGCTCGCGCACCGGCTCCTGGAAGCGAGGCTCGAACATCGCCTGCGCGTGCAGATCGTCCCAGAGGCGATGGAGCGATGCGTGCTGGCGCACGGACTCGGCCATGCCCTCGACGAAGAGCTCCACCGCGTGGTCGGGGCCCGTCGCCTGGGCGACGACGGCGTCCACCTCGGCGATGAAGTCGCGCTTGTAGAGGCGCACGCAGTGCGCGATGAGGTCTTCCTTGTCCTCGAAGTAGTAGTGAATGAGCCCGACGGAGCTCCCGGACTGCTCCGCGACGTCGCGCAGGCTCGTGCGTGCGTAGCCGAGCTCCTGAAGCGTCAAAAGCGCGCTGCGCGCGAGCTCTTCGCGCTTGGCCTCGCGGCGTTCGTCGCGCTCCCGGGACTTCTTCTCCAGACGCGCGAGCTTCCGGGAGGCACGCGAGGTGCCTTCCTCCGTCGTCGCTCCACTCCCGTCCGCCGCCATGCAACCCCCGTCTTGGGCGCTCAGTTTGAACGACCGTCCAACTCTTTGGTTTGTAACATCCCGGTTTCCTGCGAGGGAAGACCTGCGCTCCAACTTTTTCCGATCACCCTATTTTCGAGGGTGTTGGGGGCCGTCGAAGCGGAGTACGCCGGATGGGCTCCCTCGCCACACCGTCGATCTGGTTGCATTTAGAGACCGAATCCCCGATGCTCCCTTCATGAGCACGACCGCCTCGAAGCGCGGCGAGTGGAAGCCCACCGCCTGCATCCTCTGCGAGTGCAACTGCGGCCTCGAGGTCCAGCTCGGCGGCGACGACGGGAAACGGCTGGTGCGTTTCCGCGGCGACAAGGCGCACCCGGCCTCGAAGGGCTATGCCTGCGAGAAGCCGCATCGCCTCGACCACTATCAAAACGGGCCGGACCGGCTGACGGCCCCGCTCGTTCGCCAGCCGGACGGGAGCTTCGCCGAGGCCAGCTGGGACGAAGCCATCGCGCTCGTCGCCGAGCGCCTCGGCGCGATCCGCGACGCACACGGCGGCGAGTCGATCTTCTATTACGGCGGCGGCGGCCAGGGGAATCACCTGCCCGGCGCCTACGCGACGGCGACGCGCAGGGCGCTCGGCATGCGCTACCGCTCGAGCGCGCTCGCCCAGGAGAAGACCGGCGAGTTCTGGGTCGGCCACCGCATGATGGGGCTGAGCACCCGCGCGGACTTCGAGCATTGCGAGGTCGCGCTCTTCCTCGGCAAGAACCCCTGGTTCTCGCACGGCATCCCCCGCGCCCGGGTGACGCTCAAGGAGATCGCGGCCGACCCGGCGCGCACGCTCATCGTCGTCGACCCGCGGCGCACGAAGAGCGCCGAGCTCGCGGACATCCACCTCCAGGTCAAGCCCGGCACGGACGCCTGGCTCCTCGCCGGAATCCTCGCGGTGATCCTCGAAGAAGGCCTGCTCGACGAAGCGTTCCTCGAGGGCGCGAGCGGCCTCGACGAGGTCCGCGCCGTGCTCGGCGCCGTCGACGTGGCCGCCTATGCGGACCATTGCGGCGTCCCGGAGGCGCAGCTCCGCGAGGTCGCGCGGGTCATCGGGCGCGCCGAGAGCTTCGCGAGCTTCGAAGACCTCGGCGTGCAGATGAACCAGCACTCGACGCTGGTGAGCTACCTGCACAAGCTCGTCTGGCTGCTCACGGGCAACTACGGCAAGCCCGGCGCGCACTTCACGATGCCGGGCCTCGTGAACATCGCGGACGGCCGCTCGAAGCACACGTCCCCGGTGACCGGCGCGCGCATCGTGGGCGGGATGATCCCCTGCAACAGCATCGCGGACGAGATCCTCACGGACGACCCGAAGCGCTTCCGGGCCATGTTCGTCGAGGCCGCGAACCCGGCGCACTCGCTCGCCGACGGGCCGCGCATGCGCGAAGCCCTGGCGAAGCTCGACTTCGTCGTCGTCGTCGACGTCGCCATGACCGAGACGGCCAGGCTCGCGGACGTCGTGCTGCCCGCGAGCACGCAGTACGAGAAGGCCGAGGCGACCTTCTTCAACTTCGAGTTCCCGGAGAACGTCTTTCATCTCCGGCCGCGGCTGCTGGCGCCTCCCGAAGGCGTGCTCTCCGAAGCCGAGATTCACGCGCGGCTCTGTGAGGCGCTCGGCGCGCTCGAGGGCGCGCCCATGGACGAGCTGCGCGAGGCGGCTGCCAAGGGCATGGCGGCCTATATGCCGGCCTTCGCCAAGGTGGCCTTCGGGCCGCAGGCGAAGATGGCGCCGGTGATTCTCCACCGAACGCTCGGCCCGGCACTCCCGGAGGAGGTGCGCGAGGGCGCCGTGCTCCTCGGGCTCGCCGTGCAGGCCGCCATGAAGAGCCCCAAGGCCCTCGCCGCCGCGGGCTTTGGCGGACCGCCGCCGCTGGCGGGCGTGAAGCTCTTCGAGGCCATGCTCGCGTCGCCGCACGGGCTGGTCTTCGCGAAGGGCGACTGGAGCGACGTCGCGGGCACGGTGAAGACGCCCAGCAAACGCATCGAGCTCGCGCTCGGGGACCTGCTCGAGGAGGCCGCGAGGCTGGCCGCGGGACCGCCTGCGCCAGACGCCACGTACCCCTTCGTGCTGAGCGCCGGCGAGCGCCGGAGCTTCACGGCGAACACGATCATCCGGAATCCGGACTGGCGGAAGAAGGACGCCGAGGGCGCGCTTCGCGTACATCCCGAGGACGCGGCGGCGCTCGGCGTCGGCACGGGCGACCGCGTTAAGCTGACCACCCGCCGCGGCATGGCGACCGTCGCCGTCGAGGTGAGCGAAGCGATGCAACGGGGCCACATCTCGCTGCCGAACGGCACGGGCATCGGAGCCGCCGGCCTCCACGGCGGCATCTCCCCCAACGAGCTCACGGAGACGGCGGCCCGCGATCCCTTCGTGGGCACGCCCTGGCACAAGCGCGTCCCGGCAAAGCTCGAGCGCGCGGAGGCCTGATCGCGGGCACGGGCGGAGGCGCGGACGCCCCCACGCGCACCAACGATCAGTCCGGCCACTCGACGACGGCGGGTACCGCGGCGGCGCCGGGGTTCGCGAGGCATCGGCCGCCTGCCAGCGGTGGGTCGAAGGTGCCCGTCGCCACGCATTTCGTGGTGCGCGTGGAGAGGCGGATGCGCCCGACGGCGCCCTGGCCGCCGAAGTTGCTCGCCGTGCGGGAGCCGCTTTCGCCGCGCCCGCCGAGGCCGCCGGCAGCTTCCACGCGGCCGCGCACCTCGAGGAGTGGCGCCGCCAGGTACACGACGCCTCCGGACCCGCCGCCTCCGGCGCCACCCGGACGACGCGGATAATCGGGATCGATGGTGCCGTCGGCGAGCTCCGTGGGCTCGCGAATCAGGAGCACGTCCCCGCCGTCCCCGCCGGAGGCCAGGATGATTTCTGCCCCATCAGCGATCGCCTGCTG
>ERZ1740059.794-NODE-794-length-16133-cov-5.655057_pt1 | contig 16133 bp, 15 predicted proteins | sample MGYA00581744_ERZ1740059 | MGnify/ENA primary metagenome ERZ1740059 (study PRJEB43018, sample SAMN04849738) | marine metagenome | isolation source: floating plastic debris | place: Pacific Ocean | collected 2008-08-28 | study: EMG produced TPA metagenomics assembly... | reverse complement strand
TTCCTCGGCTAGCTCATCTTTAATTAGCCATTCGAGTAAAGCCTCAGCGGATTTAGGTGGAGCTATTTTGGTTTTATGATTCAATTTAGAAACTGCTGAACCCGGCTAATTCTGATCCTAAACCCGGGAATTGCTGCCAAAGTGAGACTCTGAAATCCCTTGCTTCGGTTAGCGTGCGCTGCCCTAATGCTGTAATTTTATAGATGCGCTTTCTGCGGCCGCCTCGTTCAGGTGAGGAGGCGCCCATTTCTGATGTTAGAAAGCCTTTCTCCGATAACCTATTTAGCGAAGAATGTACGGCTCCTATTGATACGGAGCGTTTCGTTTGCTCTTCAAACTCTTCAGCTACTTTAAAAGCATAGGCCTGCTCACCTAAAATACCAACGAGTAAAAGTATGACTTCTTCAAACTCGCCTAATCGTGTTTCATTCATAACATACTAAATTGTAGAACTAATATACGAAGCTTAATTTTATTTGTTCTACTATTTAGTAAGAAACAAAAATTACTTTCGTGTTTTTTTAAATTCAAGATAATACCGCTAGCTTGTAAGGCTCATTTATAACGCCAACCATGTTCAAGTTTCTTTTTGCCAAAGCAGACGCAAGAATAGCTTATTTATTACGCTTCAGTATAGGCATATGGTTCTTTGTAGATACGGTAAGTATGCTGGTGAGCGGGTATGTTACTGAAGCTTATGTAGAGGCAAAAGTAAACCTATCACATTACGGTTTTGAATGGCTAACACCCCTACCGGGGTATGGCATGTACCTGCTTTTTATACTATTAGTAGTACTATCTGTTTTTATAATCCTCGGTCGATATACGAGATGGGCGTTAGCCCTATTTTTAATTGGATTTGGATATGTGTTCCTCTTAGATGTGGCATATACCTTGAACAAGTTCTATTTATTCTTTCTATTAGGTGCTCTTTTGCTAGCCATTCAACCTGACTATGAACGGGCAAAAAAGGACGGATCGGGCAAAGCGCCCGGCTGGAATATTATCATCTTCCAGGTCTTATTAGGAGTAATTTATTTTTACAGTGGGCTGGCTAAGCTTAACCATGACTGGATATATCATTCGGAACCCCTAAACACATTTTTCAACAATAGATCTTACTTACGGGCAGTGAGTACTAATTTTCCTCAAGTTTTAGCCCAACTGTTTTCTTTAGGCGGATTGGTTTTTGATTTATCTATTATTTGGCTACTGATAAACAAAGTTACCCGGCCTTACGCACAAATAGTCCAGTGCCTCTTTCATATTTTGAATTTCACAATTCTAGGTATAGGTAGCTTTTCAATAGCTACAGCATCGCTAACACTATTGCTATTTCCAACGGAGTGGCTTAAGAATAAATTGCGGATAGTGAACTTAATTGATGATCATTCCTTTGAAAAAAGGGTGACATCCGGTTTACTACTAGCCATTTCAATACTACTCATTCAAGTTTTTGTACCTCATCGTCATTATTTGAGTGGTCAGAACGTAAACTGGACTGAAAAAGGACATCGTTTCTCCTGGCGTTTGATGAGCAGGACAAAGTCGGGTAGCAGATCCAGTTTTGAGGTAATCAATGCGAGTACGGGTGAGAAGTGGAAAATTAACCCGAGAGATTACCTCACGCGGAGGCAATTCCGTAAAATGTCGGCCGAAACAGATTTAATTTTGTCTTTTGCACATTACTTAGAAAAGGAATGGCATGGCAGGGGATATGAAGATGTACAGGTATATGCGAGGGTGATGACGAAGCTTAACCATCGGAAACCTCAATTGTTGATAGATCCCAATTTAGACCTAACGAAAGTGAAACGCACTTTTATTGTAGATAAAATAAGTCTACCAATGAATGCATGTCCTGAGCATAGTGAATTCGCAGAAAGTAAATAGATCAGATTTTAGTAAGATGTTTTAGGTGGCACAAACTCCATAGCAATAGGTTCTACCCTGTAGCCGTCTTGCTTAAGCATTTCAATCAAACCTTCTTTCCCTACCAGGTAGGGTGCGCCGAGCGCTACAAACGCAGGTTTCGACTTCATTTGTTTCTTGATTTGTGATAACCAAGCCTTAGTTCTGTCATCGTAATATACTTTCTTAAAAGCCTGACTTTTGTTTGTTGCTTTAAATGTCTCGTTTTTAACAGCTACCAGATCTTGTTCTTTCAGGTAAGCGCTTACCATATTTTCATAGTCTTTAATATGCTGATAGAAATTATTAACTGTATACTTTAAGGCTTCCACCTGATCTTCTATTGGGAACTGTTTGAAAGCTTCGATTTCTTCATCTATATTACTGAGTCCAACGAATTTTAGATTTTCTTTTTTTGCCATTGCCTCAAGTTCTTTTTCCGGATAAGTAATGTTGCTGCCCAAATGTAATGCGGCAGTGGCCGTTACTAAAATTATAGGTTGTAACCTGCTGTAAAAATCATGATAAGTAGTCTCCTTAACCTCATAATCAAGAAGTAACAACAATCTAAGTTGGTTGAGCTCGTCGTCCGTTAGGTAATCATTGATCCACCCATTGTTAGGTATCTTTACGGCATCATTAAATTGCTTCTGCGTTTTTCTGTCCAACGCCATCTTGGTGGCAAAAACTTCACACGAAGATAACGCCTCACTCACGGGTTTGGGAATAATATATCCATCCTTAGGAAGGAAATTAATAGTTCCGAATAGATAAGATGGCTCTTTAATCCCGTTACCTGAAACCTTCCAGAGTGCGGACTGCGATTGACTAAACGCCACACTCGACACCATTATAAATAAAAAAATAAGCCTGCTCACTATATTGAATTTAGTTACTTAGCAATATATAATAAAGATAGGACGAATAGCAGTAGGATGTAATAAAAAGACCAAAAATGCTTTTTAAATAATGTTCTTTTTCCACCACGATTGGAATACAATCAATCCCCAAATTCTTGCGTGTACGTCACCTGGATTGGATGAAAATAGTTTCTTTTTAAGCTTTCTTATCTCCCGAACATCAAAAATTTCCTGTTCATTAATGAATGAATCACTTAAAAGATCATCTTGAATCATTGATTTCATTTCTCGTCTGAACCACTTTAGTAGCGGTACTTCAAAGCCTTTTTTAGGGCGATTGTAGAGCTCTTCCGGCAAAATATCTTTAAAGGTGTCCTGGACAATACGCTTTCTAATGGTTGGATTGATCTTAGATTTCACTGGAAGCCGAAATGCATACTCAACCAGCTCATGATCCAGAAAAGGCACCCTAACCTCAAGACCATTGGCCATACTCATTCTGTCTACTTTTGTAAGCATGTCATCAGCCAAAACCAATTGCATATCCGTATACAACAGATCGTTTACATTTTCATTTTTTGGAATGTGACCAGTGAGTTGATTTTTAAACTGCAGGTAGCTGTCACGATCAAACCCTTTTCTGGACTTCGCTGAAAAAAGTTTGTTAATTTCATTCTCATTAGCAAAACCCGCCCATTGCCAGTACCTGTCCTTTGCATTCAGTTTCATACCCTGACTAAATCTGTGTAACTGTCTGAATTTGTTGGTGAGTGCATTATTTCTGGACTTAGGTAGCAATGACCAAAGTGTACTTAATGCGCCTACGGTTTTCATAGCCGAACCTCCGTTAATGACCCGTAAGAACGCAGCATGTTTATTATAGCCGGCAAAGAGTTCATCGGCCCCATCACCGGAAAGTGCTACAGTAGCATGCTTTCTTGTCTCCCTAGAAAGAATGTAAACAGCTATAGCAGAAGAATCGGCAAAAGGCTCATCTATGTAATCCAGAATGTTATGGACTTCATTGTACAAATCCTGGTTAGATAGGGAAAATACAGTATGCTCGGATCCTATTTTTTTAGCTACCGCTCTGGCGTAGTTTGTTTCATCGAAGAATTTTTCGTCTTTATAGCCAATAGAAAAAGTGTGCAGGTCGGGTTTATGCCTTTTAGCCAGCGCTGCAATAACTGAGGAATCAATGCCTCCACTTAGAAACGAACCTAAGGGTACATCAGCTACTAACCTCTTTTGAACAGATGCCTCTAACAAGTCCTTTAACTTCATCTGCTGGTCTTCGTAACTTTCTTTAGTGTAATCACTTTTTGAAAATGGAATTTGATAATAGGATTCCACTTTCACTTCACCGGGTTTGATTACTATACAATGTCCAGGGAGTAGTTTCTTGACGGACTTAAAAATGGTGGCTGGGGCAGGAATGTAATTTAGCTGAAGGTAAGTATAAATTGCCGTGTAGTCTATGTCTTTATTGATGCCATATTGAATGATGGCTTTCATCTCGGAACCAAAAAGTACCCGGTCCTCATCGATGAGATAATAGAGAGGTTTGATGCCTATCCGATCCCTGGCGATAAAAAGACTTTTTTCCTCTAAATTATAAAAAGCCAGAGCGAAAAATCCGTTGACCTTATTGAGCGCTTCTTGTCCACCAGTAATCAAAAGTTGAAGCAGTACTTCCGTATCACTCTGAGATTTGAATGAGCTCCCAGAAGCCTCTAGGTACGTTCTGAGGTCTTTGTAATTATAAATCTCTCCATTAAAAATGAGGCAGAACTTCCCAGAGGTGTCCCACATCGGCTGATTTCCATCTGCAGAGGTGTCAATAATAGAGAGTCTTCGATGGCCCATGGCCACTACCTGATCGTTATATACATTCTGGAAATCCGGCCCTCGCTTCTCAAGCGCCATGGTCGCGTTAGTCACGTTGATCATGCTTACGCGACCAACCATATTAAAAGCATAAACTCCGGTTATTCCGCACATTGAGGCTTCCTGTTTTAAGCAGGTTCAGACAGCGCGAAAATAATAAAATAAAATTGGAGCTAACATTCAATAGAAATGTTGATATCACCCCAGATCAGGCCAGACCCGGGGTGATATCAACGTATTGGCAGCAGTGTTATTCACATTTGGCCCCAGCTGCTTCCGCTTTACCTTTACCTCATTTAGGAGCGAATGGATTGTCGTTTTCATAGGTTTCATATCTGTTTAGTGCATTTTTAATCAAATCGCAAGCTTCATTGGTGTTCGATCCAAAAAATTGAGCGGTTCCGTATTGCATTTGTCCCATCAGTAGCATTGCTCTCGGGTTTTCCGGGTTTATGGCTAGCGCTTTACCGTAGGTTTCCAAGGCTAGAGAGCTATACTGAGCTCCTCGACTAGCCGGATCTATGTTTACCCTGCTCATGTGAGTAAATCCTTCAAGAGCTATGATTTCCGACTCATTGGGCGCTAGCCGTGCGGCGGAATTGATCTTCTCAAGGGCGTGATCCAAAAGCTTATCTTTTTCAGACACTTCTGAGACGCCATATGACCATATTATTATACTGTAAGCGCTATAGTAATAAGGTTCCCATTTGTCCTTTTCAACCCTGGCAATGCGATCAAAGGCATTGGACAGTTCTTGAAATTTTTCAGGTGAGTTCGCCACGTAGAGCGCTGCTATATGTTTTAACATCTGCTGCTCATACTTTGTAGATAGTCCAAAACTTGTAGTTACCAGGGTTACGATTATTAAAAGAAACGTTTTCATACTATTTGTTTTTGATTTATACTTTTGAATGATTGGTTAGAGTTCGGGGAGTTTGTTGATCGTTTTATTTTTAGAGAAAGTGATAAATATTCCTACAAAAAAGAATCTGGGCGCCGGTTGCCGGACGGCTCTGCGCTGGTAAAATCCTTGATCGTCAGGTCTAGTAGCGTATTCATACCCAAAGACATTATCAAACCCAAGTACGTTAGTTACGGAACCGTGAATAATAACCTGCGGGTTTAACAAATGACTGATATTTAAACTAAGGTCGTTAAATGAACGCGTACGCCCCGAGTTAAAATAGGTAGTATTGGGATCGTTGTAAGGGCGGGGACTGCTGTAGGAATAACTCAGTCCTAGTTGACTTTGAATATCCTGCATAAAGTATTTGGTTACCAAAGAAAAGTTATGCGCAGATGCAAAGACTGGTACCGCGCTGCTAGGATAGTCAAGATAGTCTCGCTCTGAATTGAGAAAGGAGTAAGAAATCCAATAATCCAGCCCCTTAAGGCTTTTGTTATCCCGAAAGAACAAATCTAATCCGCTGGCGTAGCCTTCTCCTTCGTTCGTGTAGGAGCTTGGATCATTTAAATTTTCAACGCCAAATTTTATGAGGTTAGAATACCTTTTATCGTATGCTTCCAACCGAAAAGTTCTGCCGTTTTTAATCCATTGATAGCTTACAATATGATGACGTACTTTTTCATGATCCAGTATTTGATTTATTCGTAAGTATTCAGGACGCACGGCTTGATTGAACTCGCCATAGGCCAATGAAAACTGACCATTTTCACCAACTTGCTGCGCCAAAGAAAGTCTGGGTACAATATAGCTCAGGTTGGATAAGCGGTCTGTGGTGTATCTAAGCCCCGCCCGGAGAACCGTTTTATTGGAAAAGTAAACATCCAATTCGCTAAAACCGACTGCAATGGATTGGCCGTAGTTCAGCTGGCCACTTTCTGTGGTCTGGTATTGATACCGGTGGTCAGTATGAATAATCTCCGCACCACTTCTCAGGTTGAATTTTTCATTAATGTAATGATCCAGTACCACCTTTCCATGGCTGGTTTGATGGTGTTCATTAATGGCGTCTTCGTTGAAATCCAATACTTCGTTTTGTCTGGTATGGGATAGGCCAGAGGTTATTTTTAGCTTATCGTTTACCTTGAATTCATTTGAGCCTTGTATATGCAGATACTGATTGTTCAGATCTATTTGATCCAGGATATCCGCTTGTGTTATTTGGGGGCGGAAAATATTGAATACTTCTCTGTTGAAATTGGTGTAGAATTTAAAGAGGCCTTTGTCGTACTTTTTTCGAAAGATTACATCCGTTTCAAAGGTTTCAGGGGCTTTATTCCATTGGATGCGTTGCTGCGCCAGTTGAAAGTAAGGCGCTAGATTCGTATACCCTAGTTTGCCTGCTACGGACCAGTCGTCGGCTTTATGAACATGGGATACCGTGCCGCCAACAGTCATTATAGCGACATCGGTCAGGTTAAGGAGCGCTTCATTTTTACTTTTTAGCACTAGTACGGAAGATAAAGCCTGGCCGTATTCCGCTGAATACCCTCCGGTACTAAAGCTTGTACCACTAAACATGAACGGGGAAAACCTGTTTCGTCCCGGGGTAGTAGGCGCAGCCGGCGAGTAGGCATTAGATACCAACATGCCGTCAATAAAGGTTCTGGTTTCGTCGCTTTCACCACCGCGTACAAATAAACGTCCGGTTTCACCTACTCTTTGTGTTCCGGGTAAGGTATTGAGCGCCCCGGCTATATCGGCGGTAGCCCCGGCAGTGGTAGCTATGTCAAGTGGCTTCAGTACTTCTCTGTTAGTCTCTTCACCGGCGGTAAAGGAACCCGCAGAGATTACCACTGCTTCGAGCCGGTTGATCGATTCAGTCATGATGATGTTAAGGCTTACTGCCGAATCTGACAGAACTATATCATACTGTACATCCTTAAACCCAATGAAGCTGGCGATAAGCAAATGATTCCCTTTTTCTGATGTGTCGAATTCAAAACTTCCATCAATGCTACTGGAGCAACCATCATAGGTGCCTTCCAGATAGATATTAGCTCCAATGATGACTTCTCCTGATTGATCGGTTACCGTTCCGGAAATTTTAGATTGCCCCCAGCCTGCGAAAGGAATTAAAGTTGCTATCAAAAAAACTAAGGTTATTTTCATATGTCCACCTTTTAATTACATCTCAAAACTCAGTGTACTGGGATGGTATTAAAAAAGAGGTTTACTGAACTGTTGAATTCGCCAGATGGATTGTAGCGTTGCAGCGAGGGGCAGATTGGTCATGATCATTTTAATGATTAAGGTGGCATAATTGCTAATAAGGCAATGTTTTTCGTACTTTTATCGTTAGCACAGCGCAGCTATTTTTTAAACTTAAATCTGAACCAAATGCAAAGGGTTCTTTATTTTTTGATCGTTGCGGCCTTGTTAAGCTCCTGTGGTGCAGCCAAGCGAGCTCAACTTAGGCAAAAGAAAATCGATCGGTTGGTCGCCACGGCACGTAGTAACACTGGCACTCCTAACAAGTGGGGAGCTACCACCAGAAGTGGGATGGACTGCTCAGGTTTACTCTGCAACTCGTATAAAGCCATAGATTATGACCTGCCTCGAACTTCTGTCCAACAAAGCAAAACCGGGGATAAAGTAAAGTTGGAAAAAGTCCAGCCTGGCGACTTGGTGTTTTTTGCCACCGGTAAGAAAAAACGAAAAGTAACACACGTAGGAATGGTGACTGTGGTCAAAAAGGGTAAGATTATGTTTATACACAGTTCGTCTTCGCTGGGTGTGGTGGAGAGTAATCTATATTCCAAGTACTATAAAAAACGATTTCGAGGGGCACGGAGAGTGATCTGACAGGGTACTAAAATAGTTTGGTTCGAACCTAATTCGTTTTGAATGTATCTGAATTTAAATTTGAATTTGAATATGTGCTGATTTTGACCTTAAGTGTTTGATCTTCTAGGATCGTTTAATTTAAAACTTTTTCTTTGTTGACGCTGAATTGACATACTATTTTAATGGGTTGAAGAGTGCATATGGAATACGCTGTAGAAGAAATCAGACCAATAGATACAGGTAAGCTTATTAAAGACCTGAAGGCCTTATGTGGCGATAAACATGTTTTAACGGATAAATCGCAGAAATTACCGTACATTAAAGGCTACCGCTACGGCGCCGGCGAGGCTTTAGCCATGGCACGACCAGGTACATTGCTTGAAATTTGGGAAATTCTAAAGATCTGTGTCGAAGCTGAGGAGATTGTGATCATTCAGGCGGCTAATTCCGGCCTAACCTGTGGAGCTACACCCGATGGCAATGATTATGATCGTCCTATCGTTATCGTCAGCACTATGCGTATTGATGATATACATATCATTGATCAGGGCAAGCAGATTATAGGACTTCCGGGAAGTACATTATTTGGACTTGAAAATAAATTAGCTTCTTATGGCAGGGAACCACATTCTGTAATTGGTTCTACGTCAATTGGGGCATCTATCGTTGGTGGTATTTGTAATAACTCCGGAGGGTCTTTAGTTAAAAGAGGACCGGCCTACACTGAGCTATCTCTTTATGCCCAAGTTAATGAAAATGGTGAACTTACTTTAATCAATGATTTAGGTATCGATTTAGGTAATACACCTGAAGAAATACTGACTAATTTGCAGAATGAAAACTACACTCCCGATCAAATAAAATTTCCGGATAAATTAGCCTCTGATAATGAATACGAACAGCGCGTAAGAGATATAAATGCTGACACTCCGGCACGTTTTAATGCTGATCCCAGACGTTTGCATGGTGCCTCAGGATCTGCTGGTAAAATAGCTGTTTTTGCAGTCCGTGTAGATACCTACCCTGCAGCGAAACGCCACAAAGTATTCTATGTTGGCACCAATAATCCTGATGTATTATGGCAAATTCGACGGGATATACTTTCTACGTTTAAACATCTACCAACCACAGGTGATTATCTACATCGTGACTGTTATGACGCCACAAAAAAATACAGTAAGGACAATTTTATCGTCATTAGTAAAATGGGTACGGGCTATATTCCCAACCTATTTGCCCTCAAGAGAAAGGTGGATTTAATAGCAGGAAAGTTTAAATTCCTGCCCAGTAAATTTTCCGATAGGTTAATGCAATTCTTGAGTAATTTCTGGCCAAACCATCTTCCAAAACGTATGGAAGAGTTCCGTGACTTGTACGAACATCACTGGGTTATTGAGACTTCTGATGAAGCTATTGAGGAATCCAGAGCATACTTTACAGAATTTTTTAAGAATCATGACGGAGACTTTTTTGAATGTACTGATAAAGAAGGGGAAAAAGCCCTGTTACACAGATTTGTGGCAGGAAGTGCGATAGGTAGATATCATGCTATTCATCAAAAAAAGGTGGGCCCCATGATGTCAATAGATGTTGCTTTTCCTCGTAACGAAAAGGATTGGTTTGAAAAGTTACCCCCTGAAATTGATGATCAGTTAGAAGTTAAGCTGCACTACGGTCACCTGTTTTGCCACGTATTTCATCAAAACTATATTGTTAAAAAGGGCGCAGACGCGAAAGCGTTGAAAGAAGAACTCTTGAAAACCTATGACGGCAGAGGGGCCGAGTATCCTGCGGAACACAATGTAGGTCATGAATATTTGGCCAAACCGACATTACGTAAATTCTATAAGCAGTTAGACCCTACCAATGCGTTTAATCCAGGTATTGGTTATACGAGTAAACGCAAATATTGGAAGTAGTTCAGTTAGGGTAATTACCTTAAATTCAGAAAAGTCTATTCCAGTTTACCGTCCAGCCAATGTACAATATTGAGTAAGAGCTGATAGTTTTCCGGAGCGATTTGATTACTCATGCCCATCTTTGTTTTGTTAGGGCCGGCAAGTTGGGCGGTAAACATCGCGGCTTCACCGGATACTACGACTCTACCTTTACCGTATTTTTTATATGCCCCCTGTGACCAGCCTTCTGCACTTTGTATTCTCGTAGTCTGATCGAAGACCCAGGCTGTATCTGGAAGTAAGTTTACGTATCCTTTAGAAAAGGATAATATCGGCGTAGCGTCGCTGGGAAGTTTAATGGCCTGACCTGTAAAACTGGCGACCTGTTCTACACTTTCTTTTGAATTTCTCCCTTCGGTGATCCCACTCTTAATCAATGTTCCATCCTCAATTTTGAAAATGGCCGGCCCTCTCCGTGCTGTATCAAGAACAAAGCCGTTTGTAAACTCAAAATCAAATGCCGCACCCAGGTCTTCTGCTGCTCCCGCCATGGGCATATGATCAGCAATTAGAAAAAGGCTACCTCCTTCATGTACCCATTCTTTTATCACATTAATTTCTTTGTCCGTGAAAGCAGATGGGTTGGGCAAATACCAATTCTCTAAATTGGATTGGTGTAGAGCATTTGAAATTACAAGGATTTTGCCTTTTGAAACTTTGGCTTTTGTAAACTTTCCCTCTTAAGCCATAGCCCTATAGCCATCTCTTTCCAGCAAATCTGAGAAGGCACGATACCGACCATCTTTCGTATGAAAATTATGATGTCCTTCGTCGATAAATATGATTGGCCCTTTACCTGCTTCATAAGCGGGTGAATAGATTGGAGGGTTATAAGTGGTATCGGCAAGTTGCTGAGCTTTCAGATAAATAGGTAGTATTAAGAATAAGGTGATGAGGTAATTGTGCATAGCCTAATGAACGACTTGGATTGAAGATGATTGGTTAAAAGGTTGAAATAGTTGTTATGAAAGGTAAAATGGCCCTTTTTAAATTAACTACTAAACACCAAAATATAAATTGAACTTTTGGCTTTAATCAATTTTCTGAACTTTTGGAGTTCATCGACTGTACGGCTCTTTCGATACCAGCCGGGGTAAGTGGGAACATAGGGATCAGTTCTTTAATAATTTGCAACGTATAAGTATGGGGCCAGTAGCGTAGTGGCTCCGGGTTAAGCCAAACGCTTTTCTTGAACTTGGCGGCAATTGATTTTAAGCTTTGAATACTTGACGTATTTAGTTCATAAGGGGCCATAGCCGCATCACCAATAAAGAAGACCCGGTAGGTCTTACTATGTTGTAGTAACTTTTTAATGGTAATTGACTTAGTTCTTCTCTCGTCGGTGAAGACCCTATCATAAATCGTATTATGAAAATAATACACCTCTAAATCGTGCGCAAAACGTGTTTTCATTTTGCGAAAGAGGTTTTGCACACTCCTAACGTAGGGAGCCATCGAATAACCACCGTTATCGATCAGTACGATAACCTTTAGCTCCTCGTTTTTTTCACTTTTTAGTTCTGGAATGAATAGTCCACCACGCTTTAATCCAGATTTAATGGTTTGGCGAACATCCAGTTTTTCTATGGCGCTCTCTTCAATCACACCTTTTACAGATGCTAGTGCGGCGTCAACATTATTATCATTTAGTAAAGCATCCCGATCAATAGGAAAATAGTTTTTATCACCTAATACTTTACGCGCCATCTTACCACCTCCCTGCCCACCTACTCTAATACCATTTTTAGCCGCTCCCCCGTGTCCATATGGAGAAATACCTCCGGTACCTATCCAATGGCTTCCACCACCATGCCTGGTTTTCTGTTGTTTCTGAACCTTTTCCATTCGGTCCAATAGCTCCTCCAGACTGAGGTCGGAATAATCGGCCATTTTATCTAATGTCCTTTCCTGAGGTTCGGAAGGGTTACTGTGCTCTTCATCTTCCTGGTCGGGATCATCCTTGTCCCAAATTTCTTTTCCCGATATCACTTCTTTAATATCGTAACTAGTGAGATGTACTTCATCCAGAAAAGTATATACTAATTCTTCGTCGCCAATATCACGATCCGCTTCCTCAATAAATTCTGTCTTCCACTTTTGGAAAGTTTCAGATCGTAAAATGGCGTCTTCTAAGGTTTGCCCCGGCCTGATGGGTACATGAAGAAAATAGGCATAATAAGCCTTAACGAAGGGTCCCATATCCGACGGTTCTTTAACGATTATACCCTTTAGAACATTATGTACGTCTCCTAATGTTCTAACCAAACCCCTTTGCATCGCTTTCCTCAACAAAAGCAATGTCCTAACGTCTGCTTTTAACCCATGGTTTCTGAAATGCTCCGGGAGAGAACTTAGCATATTAATTTAGTCTTGCGCCAAAGGTAGAGTCACTAGCCCCTAACATCCGATTCACGCGCTCCATATCCGTTTGCGTTTTAATTAAAGCCCCTATGCCTTCTAAACCTTTGATTTTATTAACAGCCTCCTTAGGCGAAGTTTCACTCATATATTTCAGCCAATTCAAAATTTCACGAGTAGTAGGAGCTCTTTCCAATCCCAACCTGCGCAGATGATAAAAAACGTCTAACGCCACTTTCACCACTTGTTCGTCAATTGACGGGTGATGCTTTTCTATGATTTTGCCCATCACCTCTTTATCCGGAAAATCGATGTAGTGATAAATACATCGCCCTTTAAAAGCCGTGGGTAATTCCTGTTCTCGGTTAGAGGTGATTACGATGGCTGGCATTTCTTCTTCTGATATTTCAATAACCTCTCCGGACTCCGGCATAATGAATTTTCGGTGACTTAGGGCGTAAAGCAAGTCGTTTGGAAATTCTCTAGGAGCTTTGTCAATTTCGTCAATGAGTAGGACGGAGTTGGGTTTGCTGTAAGCGATTGCTGCCGGTCCTTTCACCACGTAATCAGCTAGTGACTCAGGATTTCGTTCTCCGGTACTCAGTCGTGTAGTGAGCCCTTTCTCTTCCCGTTGGGCATTGAGGATTTCTATTTGCGAATCGCGAAGGTATTTTACATGATCGAAACGAGCGACAAATTGCTCTACATTACTTTTAGAACCTACAGGATACACTTCAAGATCCAACCCACGATCTTTTGCATAATGAATGGGAAGATCGGTTTTTCCAGTACCTGGCTCCCCTTCAATAAGTAGTGGCATGCCCAAAGTACGGGCCATATGGAAAGATTGAGCCAGTCCCGGATCACACAGATATTTATTTGAGCCGGTCCAATGTGTTGTTTCTGCCATAACTACTAAAAAACTACCGTCTACAATAATAGTTCATCTATGTTATCCTTAAGCAAAAAAATTGGTAAAGCGCTGCGAGTATCAACACTTTTCTGGATTGATGCTGCTAGTCTTTCGTAAAAAATGAAAGTCAAAATTAAAGATTCGGTGACTTGAGAAAGACGCACAACCAGTTTTGGTGAATTATACTTCATTTTTTTCAACAAACCTTCAGAACTTTGTGTTCTTCAAGCAAAGTTCAATTTAATCGAAAATATGATCGCCGTTGTTTCTCCTGCCAAAACACTTGATTTCGAATCAAAATACGATTTTGAGCATACATTACCGAAGTTCCAGAAGGAGGCATTGGCTCTAATAGAGGTGTTAAAGGAGCAATCAGAAAATGAAGTGAGTGAATTGATGTCTATAAGTGATCAATTAGCGCACATAAACGTTGAGCGTTATCATAAATTCACTAAAAAAAAGAACGCTGCACATGCGCGCCATGCCATTTTTGCTTTTCAGGGTGATGTATATCAGGGCCTGGAAGCCGAGAACTTTAGTCCCGAAGAATTAGAGTTTAGTCAGTCACATTTCAGAATCTTATCTGGATTATACGGTTTAATTCGTCCGCTGGATCTAATTCAGCCTTACCGACTAGAAATGGGTACTAAACTCAGGGTAAACGGAAGCAAAAATCTCTATGAATTTTGGGGCGATAAAATTGCCAACCAGCTGAATAGGGATTTAAAAAACCAAGGCGATGACCTCTTGATCAACCTGGCTTCTGTAGAGTATTTTAAATCAGTGAACCTCACAAAGCTTAAAGCTAAAGTTATTGATGTTGACTTTAAAGACTTTAGTAATGGTGATTACAATGTAGTATCTTTCTTTGCGAAGAAGGCCAGAGGTATGATGAGTCGTTACATAATAAAGAATCAACCTACAACTGTGGAGGAACTTCGGGCTTTTGATTACAGCGGTTACCGCTTTGATGAATCAAACTCTACGAATGAGTTACTGGCCTTTAAGAGAGGATAAACTATTTATTTAGCTCTAATGGGTGAGGCGAATTACTTATCCCTGATTTATTTTTAGTGAACGCTTACAGTACGCTGCGTTCATAAAATGAGCCGAAAGGAAGTCGGCAAAGCGGAAGATGAATGTCATGAGGTTAATACGCCTTTCATGGTTAATATGATCAGTGCCCCAAATAATCAATAGAACCGAGGAAACTTTAAGAAGGCTTGAATATTTTATACTAGACTACTAGTAGAATAAAAAACCACCCACTATTGTAAAAAGGCAAGCATAAGTGGTGAGAATATTCTTTTCTCTAACACTATCATTTTCCTTTTGTCAAAGATTTAACATCTAGCCACTAACATGGTTAATGCAAGCTCAGTAGCAGCCAGCGGTGTAAGAATAGGAAGAACACCTATAGCCATTGGTACTATGATTCCTGTAGGGCCTAACAATTTAAGAAGGCCTATGAGTTTAAAGGCCGGACTTGAAATAGAATCTACCTAATCGTCCATCTTTGGCTTAAGTTCCTCTTTTGATCATTATTCCCGCTGTAAGGTACATAGCACCCAGAAGTCCATGAATAAGCCATAGAAAGTGTTCATATTTTTTTGCAGGGTTCTTAAAGGATCTTAAACCTTGCATTTATGTATATTAATAAATGTATTTAAGGCATTATTTTTCTGAGATCTCTCTCCTTAGAGTACTAAGAGCTTGCGGCGTAATGCCCAGGTAAGAAGCAATCATTTTTTGAGGTACTCTTTGAACAATCTCCGGGTAAGTACTAATGAAATGCTCATAACGTTCAACAGCAGGAGCGCTCAAGAGCATTATAATTCTTCCCTGAAGTACTTTAAGCCTTTTAACTAGTTTGTCGACCTCATGATTTGGGGTTATGCCTTTTTCTTTTTGGATGATAATAGAATTTTCCAGTGCATCAATAAAAAGGTCACAGGGTTCATCCCGCGACGCGTTATCTGCTATTATCCAGTCTTCGGGAGCGAACATAAAAATATGTTCTTTCCCCTTTTCGTCAACAGAATAGCTTCTTAATAACCCGGAGTTGACTACATAGACTTTACTGTTTAAGTCTCCTGTTCTTTGAATAATTTGTCCTTTCTTAACTTCAATTTTTTTCATTTCAAGTGAATTTGAACGGGGAGACTTTGAACTAACGGAGGTTCATAATGCCTTTCAGTATGTAGATATGTTTAAAATAACACTATTAAGATTTAATTTAAAATCTGAAATTATTTTGAGCGGCCATAAACTACCAGTGAATACGAATGAACAAGCAATACATCTGTCATAAGTACACGCGGAATTACAAACCATTCGGTCTAATGGGCATAGAGCTTCGATATCACATTGAAGATTTTGTGGTCTTGATAGATGATAGTTTTGATTGAGGCAGATAGTTTGAAAATGTAGACGTAACCTAATATATAAATCATGTTTAAATATATTTTTTGCTGATGAAAGTATTTAAGATGTCT
>ERZ1740059.793-NODE-793-length-16144-cov-8.806079_pt1 | contig 16144 bp, 17 predicted proteins | sample MGYA00581744_ERZ1740059 | MGnify/ENA primary metagenome ERZ1740059 (study PRJEB43018, sample SAMN04849738) | marine metagenome | isolation source: floating plastic debris | place: Pacific Ocean | collected 2008-08-28 | study: EMG produced TPA metagenomics assembly... | reverse complement strand
TTCCCTTTTCATATAAAGTGTGTACTAGACACGCAAAATATGTAACTATTAATTTAATAAAAAACGTCTTCTTTTATTTGGATATTTGAGCGTGCCGAAAGCAGGCATTATATATAACGAAGAAAAACCGATGGCGAGTCGCATCGCTATGGAATTAAAAGATAAGTTCACCGAGAAAGGTTGGGATGTATGTCTCACTACAGGCATCGGTGGAATTCTCGGCTACTCCAATCGACGAAGCCCCGTATGTCATACGCCCATAGAGGGACTTACACCTCCCGGCTTCGACTCTTCCATGAAACTCGCAGTAGTATTGGGAGGAGATGGTACAGTATTAGCCGCATCTCGCCAAGTGGCACCCTGTGGTATTCCTATGCTAGGGGTAAATACTGGTCATATGGGCTTTTTAACGGAAGCCTATGTCAATCAATTACCTCTAGCTATTGAACAAGTTTTGCAAGGTAATTACGATATTGAAGAACGAGCAATGCTTGCCGTCAAAGTATTTCGTCAAGAATCAGTACTTTGGGAAGCTCTATGTTTAAACGAAATGGTGTTGCATCGCGAACCTTTGACTTCCATGTGTCATTTTGAAATAGGCATAGGTGGTCATGCAACGGTAGATATAGCCGCAGATGGTGTAATTGTTTCTACGCCAACAGGTTCGACAGCTTATTCCTTAAGTGCTGGCGGACCAGTTTTAGCTCCTGGTGTAGCCGTGCTACAACTTGTGCCTATTTGCCCTCACTCTTTAGCATCAAGGGCATTAGTATTTCCAGATCGCGAACCAGTTAATATTTATCCAGTAAATACAACTCAATTAATTATGACAGTTGATGGTAACGGCGGGTGTTATGTCTTGCCCGAAGACCGCGTTTACATCGAAAAATCCAATTACAGCGCCCGTTTTATTCGCCTCCAATCACCCGAATTTTTCCGAATATTACGAGAAAAGTTGGGTTGGGGTTTACCTCACATTGCCAAGCCTACATCTGTAGAACTTCCTTAAATTAATTGTTGGCTGTAGGAAGCGGGACATAGGGCATTAGATGCTGGGTATCGGGTTTCATTTACTGCTTCATTAGAATTATCCAAAGTTACCTAAAATCCGCTACGCTAGTTAGCTTTTATTAGATAATGGTGCTAACTTCCCGCTTCAGCCAAGGTAGACGGCTACTTCTTGTCCACGGGCTTAAGTTTCGGTCAAGCCAACCGTACATACTTCTGTTGAGCTTTGATGATATTTATCGATGATATTTATCGCTGCATTCAAGCCTCTGTCAAGGTAGTAACCACATTCCCCACATTTATAAACACGTTCCTTAAGTGGCATATCTTGCTTATGGCCACAGTTAGAACATAGCTTGGATGAAGGGTACGATCTATCTAACAATTCAATTGTGCAGCTGTAGTCAGAGGCTTTATCGATTAACTGTTGACGAAACTCGTAGAATCCTAAGTCTGAAATCGCACCAGCTAGTTTATGGTTAGCGAGCATACCGCAAACGTTGAGGTCTTCAATCCGAATTGTCTTGTATTTTTTAGTCAGTAAAGTGGTTAATTTATGCAAAAAGTCATTTCTTTGATTAGCAATACCATGATAAATCTTCCTTACTTCGTCAAAATATTTTTTTGCTTTTTTTGATTGTTTTATACCAAAACGACGGTTACCTACTTGTTTTCTTCGATTGCGCCATTGTTTTTTAGCCAGCTTGATTTTCGCTTTTTTTAAAGGCTTTGGTGCATCGTAAGTAGTACTATCTGACAAGGTAGCAAACGTTTTGATTCCGATATCAATTCCCACCGTATCTTTTGGGTGAAACAATGGTGGCAATTTTTCTGCATCAATACTAAAACTTACGTACCATCTTCCAGCTTTTTCTGAAATAGTAAAGGTCTGAGTGGCATAAGAACAAGGTAATTCTTCTTTGAGTCTAAAAATTCCCAAGGTGGGAATTTTTATTCCAGGACTAAGGCTGCGTGTCACAAGACTTGGGTGGTGCCGTACACTCACCGTCTTATTATTTCGTTAAGAATTAGTCAGTGTACGAGCACCCTACAAGAAAAAGGCGGCCAGTTGCGGCCATTCCTATATTCTTTTACCTCTATCAAGTATTACTTGGACATTGCATGAATCAACAGTAAAACTCATAGAGTCTTTTTACGCTTGAATCTAGGAGCATTACCACTACCCTTAGACCATCGAGAATAAGCCGATTTTAAGGCGATAAAAGCATTTTGATACACCCGAGATGACATAAAGTTCATCCAAGCATTTTCAGGTTGCTTTTTGGTGTAATTAGTGAGAACTTTTTTGATGGCTGCAAGCTTAAAGGTAATCCCACCTTTAACTTGATCTGAAGCTAATCCAAGCATCAAGGTTAAGCCATAGTTATATACCAGGCGAGAAAAACCACAATGTTTACGCATCAAGGTTTTTTCTGTATTGTTTAGTTTTAATTCAACCTTAATTGCGTACATTTGGACTTGCTATTACCGCTGTTACGTTACTCGAAGAATAACTATATTTTATGTTCAGTTCCATTGCAATGAGGCGGCAATTAACTTTACTTTTTTTATCTTTTCTCAATCACAGGACTTACGCAATTGTCACAATACCCGGCTGGTGCGTGACACCACAATCCTTATTACTACCTTGAAAATCAGTCAAAGTGTCACAGCACCCTACAAGGAAAATGTACCGGTTGCGTAAGTCCTAAATCATTCTCAAAAATTTCAGTTCAAAAAAGTTATTGATACTAACAAAATTTAGATAAGTTTAGCAAAATTTTTCGCGATTGACTTTTGTATACCACAAATAAAATATCTCAAATATTAAATAATCCTTAAGAATATTGTAAATTTTCATATCTCCAGTTAATACTTGGACGTGCTAAAACATTGTAGAAAGCATGCGAAGTATTAATTAATTGTAATAAAAGCAACTATTGTCATTGTTTCACGTCTTACTTTTCACTCAGACGTTATAAGCGTCTATTTGTAAAATCTGTTTATGAATTAGGCATCTCGAGCCCAGGGGCAACTAATTAATTACATGTTGTCCCGTTTTGTAAGGATAACGTCTGTAAAAAATTAATTTAAGGTCCACTGACTTAATATGATCCTTGCTCACGCAGAATGTGTTTTGGTGATAGAAAGCGACGAAAATCTTGCTTCGCAGCTTTCTTCCGACTTGAAAGAAATTGGTTACGAACCGATTTTGGCTCACGATACAACCTCCGGCTTGCAACATAGTCGCGAGAGTCAACCTGCTTTGATTGTTGTCGATAGAATGCTGGCGGGAGAATCAGGAATATCGTTATGCAAAAATCTCAGAATTAGTGGCGTATGTGCCCCAGTATTGATGTTGATGGCTAGAGATTCAGTTGATGACAGAGTCGCTTGTCTTGAAGCAGGTGCGGATGATTATTTTCTCAAGCCTTATCGCTCGGACAATTTCATGAAATTAGTTCGCTTGTATTTAAAGCAAGATTTTGACAGTTCAGAACAATTGCGTTTTGGAGATTTAATTTTAGATCTCGCCACTCGTCGTGCAATAAATAACGGACGAGCAATTGATTTGACAATGAAAGAATTTGAACTGCTAAAGTATCTTATGGAACATCCACGTGAAGTACTAACTCGCGAACAGATTTTAGAAAATGTTTGGGGTTATGACTTTATGGGTGAGTCTAACGTCATCGAAGTTTACATTCGCTACCTGCGGCTAAAAATAGAAGACGAAAGTCAAAAACGGCTAATTCAAACTGTACGGGGTGTTGGCTATGTATTGAGAGAGTCTTAGTCACAACTGAGGCTTCCCGTGTCTCGACTAATAGAAACTTACATGGAAAATAAAAATCTCCCATCTTTATAGCTCGATTCAGAAAAGTTCCCATAGCTTTGGGGATTTTCTTCTATTAAAAAGCTGTATTGTTACCCCTTACCCATTTTCCTATCTATTACCCAGTAATCCAAAATCCTGTTAGGGTATTCCTTGCAAGTAATAATTAAAATTTCCATGAAACGTTTTCAAAGATTAGTACCTATAGTATTAGGTATTTTACTTATAAGTTGTTCTCAACAGACACCAGCAAACCCCCCAGTAACCAAATCTCCAAATCCAACAGTAGTGAATAATCTAGGTCAAGAACTACCAATTTCTGCTGTTGCAATAATTCCCAACGGTACGAAAATTCAGTTAGAAGTAGCACGAACACCCCAAGAGCAAGCAATGGGATTAATGTACAGACAAGCCTTACCAGATAACCGGGGAATGCTGTTTGAGTTTGATTCGCCCCAACCAGTTAGTTTTTGGATGTTAAATGTACCTGTTCCTTTAGATATGGTTTTCCTCCGTAAGGGAACAGTTCAATATATTGCGGCTTCCGTACCTCCTTGTAGACAAAAACCTTGTCCTACTTATGGCCCAAAAACTCTTATCGATCGAGTAATTGAATTGCGTTCTGGGCGAGCCGCTGAATTAAGCTTAAAGCGAGGAGATGAAGTAATAATTAATGCTATTTAATCAGAACAATCACTTATAAAAAATAGTGGAGCATATCTGCCTATATAGCTTACTAGATATATATTGAATGGATTATTGTTAAAAAAGTATCAAGAATAGTGGTATAAAAATCGATAGTAATGCTAAGATTTGCATTGCTGCTAATCGAATATTAGCCTGACCTGTCAAAAGTTCCGGTACCAAATTTAAAATTTGATAGCAAAAATCTTCCTTTTGGTGTACGTGTACATAGTCGCTAATGGGGGAGTATAGGCTATGGAATCTTTGTTACAAGAAATAAAATTAGCTGTCATTACTTAGGTAGAAAGTATTAAACTTTTTTAAATTAAGCAAAGTGCTACTTGAGACTATCGGTAAGAAATAAAGCTAAAATGTTTACTTCCCTCAGTTCTCCTTTGTTTTCTTATATTGGAGCAATTGCACTCGATGGTTTTCCACCCAACCATGCAGTGACTGCAGGAATTACTGGCTACTAGCCACTGATGAATTATGGATAGATATATGACAATGCACTCTACTGAAAGAGGTGAGATACAAGTGACACCGTCTACTTATTCGCGATTGATTAGTTTTTTGCAAGATGATTTATCGATTTCTACGGCTTCGCTGGCGGTAGCTTTGCGCCACAGCGAGCAAGATCCCGGTCCATTGCCGATGATTCTATGGCAATATGGCTTAGTGACTTTAGAGCAGTTAGAGCAAATTTACGATTGGTTAGAGACGGCATAAGTTATGAGTAGTGCAATACGGAGAATAGAAAAATGTTGTTGCAAAGACTCCACTTTTTGCGAAGGCTGATTCCAAATCAGGGCATATACAAATTAAAAGAGCGAGCTGAATCACCTTCCTCGCTCTTTTTGTTTAACCTGGAGCGTGGGAGTTTTTGTAGTGTTACAAAAATTTATATAAATTTAATTATTTTGTGATGACAATTAAATTAAATGGTATATAAAACATCTATTTAATTATTTACAGTATCTGTACAATAAGTTGTAGATTAGCAGACCGAACTAAAAAAACTGTTGTAGGGCAAGTAGTCAATTGTAGTTGATTAGCCTTGAAAAACTTTCTCTTCGCTCCTCATACTTGGCTATATTTAACTTCAAAATACTATTTCAGAACCAGAAAAAAGTTCTGATTTTTTCAGTGGGAATAACCCAAGATTGAGAAGACGGTAATGACTTTATCATTTGTTTTGCCCTACTAGCAGTTATGGGTACGGATACTATTCAGACGCTGCAACTTGCTCGGGGTTATGGTGATTGATCGACCAACGATGGGAAACTTCCATAGAAGAAACTTGACAAACTTGTTCCAACTGCTTTTGCTGCACGGCTGCTTTGCGGAGAGTAATGATTAATTGATTTACCTGATTCCGTAAATTTGGATCGTTATTAACTGCTGTCATGGTTTGCCTTTCGAGCAATTGCAGTAGTAATTCGTAGTGGATAGGTGAAGGAAGAGGAATTTGCTCCATGAAGTTAAGAAGATAGTTAGTAGGGTTGGGATTCACTCGACATTGCTCAAAGTGTGTAGTTGCTACATGAATTTTGAAGAAATAAACAAATTACAATTTTTTGGTTATGAAAATTTTGCAAAGAGATTAGCCATCGCCTTTTTTAAATCTGGCTGTTTCACCAACGATTCACCAATCAACACAGCAGAGGCACCACTCGAGGCTACTAAGCTTAAATCATCAGGAATATGTAATCCCGACTCGCTAACAACAAGGATATTGCGATCTCCGAGTTGTTTATTCCTTGCCTGTAATAACTTACAAGTAGTTTGTAAGTCAACAGAAAAGTCTTCCAAATTACGATTGTTAATACCAATCAAAGAAACACCATCTATGGCTAAAACGCGATCGAGTTCTGCTAGAGTATGAACTTCAATCAAAGGTGTTAATTTTAAAGCATTAGCTATTTTCACAAAGTATTGTAAATCTTGGTTGCTAAGTACCGCAGCAATTAGCAAAACCGCATCAGCACCGCGAAGTCTCGCCAAATACATTTGGTAAGGATAAATTATAAATTCTTTACACAGCAACGGTAAATCTACAGCAGCGCGAACTTTGGATAAATTTTCAAAGCTACCTTGAAAAAACTTCTTATCTGTAAGTACGGAAAGACAGCTAGCACCACCTAATTGATACTCAAGGGCAATTTGTACCGGATCGAAATCTTCTCGTATAACTCCTTTACTCGGAGAAGCTTTTTTAACTTCTGCAATTAAAGCTGGTTTAGTTTTACCTTGTCGTAGAGCTGCAAGAAAATCCCGAGTCGGTGGTGCATTGACTAATTGACGCTGCAAATCCTGTAAAGATTGTTTTTCACGCATTTGGTCAACTTCGGCTTCTTTATACCAAATAATTTCTTCTAAAATATTGCTTGGTTCGGCATCAGCTGCGGCAATTTGATACCGTAATGAAGATACGGCAATATCTGGATTGGGTGGACGACGACGGATTTGCATAATTCTTTAATTAGAAATTGTGTATGAGGAGATGGTAAGCCACAAATAAGGCAAGGGGAGCGCAGTACGTAGCAAGTGGCGCAACCCTTCACCTTTATGTGTTCCCGTTCCCCGAAGGGGTTTTCATTCACCGTCAGGTGTTCCCGGAGGGTAGAGTAGGGTAAGGGGAAATGGGGAGGTAAAACAATTAAAAATTCTTCACTCCTCATTCCTAACTCCTCACTCCTAACTGTTCACTGTTAACTGTTAACTGTTCACTCTTAACCGACTGCTGCTCTTTTGTAGGCTTCATCTAAGACTTCGGAAAGTGTCGGATGAGCGTGAACTAAATGAGCGAGTGTATTAACGCTTTGACGATTAGCGATCGCCGCACTCGCTTCATGAATTATATCGGCAGCATGAAGTCCGAAAATATGTACTCCAAGTACAACTCCCGTATCTTTGCGATAGACAACTTTGGCGACTCCATCGGCTTCACCTTCTGCTAAAGCTTTGGAATTACCTTTGAAATAACTTTTACTAACTCCAACTTCAAATCCTTCAGCTGCACCTTTTTCTTTAGCAAGTTCCTGTGTCATTCCTACATAGCTAATTTCTGGATGAGTGAAAGCTGCTGCGGGAATGCTGGTATAATCAATTTCTTTAGCTCTACTACAAATATTTTCTACAGCAACAATACCTTGAGCAGAAGCAGCATGGGCGAGCATCATCTTGCCAGTAGCATCGCCAATCGCCCATAAATGGGGTACGGGTTCGCCTCCCTTAAGTACCGCCATCGAGTCGTTTACCGGAATAAACTTGCGTTTATCGAGTTCTACACCAACCGAATCTAAACCTATATTTTGTGTGACTGGAATCCGCCCGGTAGCTACCAAACAAGCGTCAACTTCCAATACGTCCACATCTTCTTTAGTTTTAAAATCTGCTAGTTCAATTATTACAGGGGAACCAGGAATAATTTTTTTAGCATATATTCCCGAATAAGTTTCAATATCGCGGGGCTTAATCAATACCTTTTCAGCAAGTTTAGCAATATCGCGGTCAAATCCCGGCATTAACTGCGGTAGGGCTTCTATCATAGTAATTTCGCAACCCAAAGCCGAGTAAACATCGGAAAATTCCAAACCGATGTAGCCGCTGCCGACAATTGCTACCCATTGCGGTAACCATTCTAACTTTACTGCTTGGTCGCTAGTAAATACGGTTTTACCGTCAACTTCAATCCCTGGTGGGACAAAAGGAACCGAACCAGGGGAAAAAATAATATCTTTAGCTGTAATAGTTTTTTCACCTTTGAGGGTATCAACTATAACCTTTTGTTGTCCGGCAAGTTTACCCCAACCTTGAATAATATCAACTCCCAAACGCTTGAGAGAATTAGTTAAATCTCCTTGAATCTTCGCCACCAAATTATTGGCATGGTTTGCTATATCCTCTCTATCAAACTGAAGGTTATCAATTTGAATTCCTAACGCCTTGAGATGGTAAGCATCGCGTAACTCCCGTACCTTTCCGGAAGCTGCAAGTAATGCCTTTGAGGGAATACAACCACGATTAACGCAGGTTCCCCCCATATCAGCAGCTTCAATAATTGCAGTTTTCAATCCGCAACTAACGGCGTGTAAGGCAGCGCCATGTCCACCTACTCCAGCGCCTACAATCACCAAATCGTAATCAAATGCCTGACTCACCGTCTCATTACTCCACGTGAAAAGCCGTACTTATTTTTAACTGAGTGCAGTTAAGCGTGCAAGTGTTTTTTATTTTAAACTTTTATCAAACTTAGTATTATAGTTGAGGCTGCTTAGAATTTGATTGTGCTTTGCGATTGTTTACAATAATAGGACTTAGGCAGTAATAACGAAAAGTATAGCGATCAAGACATTTTATATCCCCCCAACCCCCCTTTTTAAGGGGGGCTTGCGTAAGTCCTAAATAACTATTCAGGACTTACGCAATTGTCACAAGACTCGGTTGGTGCCGTACACTGATTGCCTTATTATTACGTTCAATATTAGTGAGTGTACGAGCACCCTACAAGTAAAATATGCCAGTTGCGGCCATTCCTAAATAACTATTATTAAGTGTGTCTTCCCAGGTAATAATAAATATATTGAACTATCCTTAGCTGCTAAATTAGTTTCGCGCCGACTTACTTAACTTACGTTTATTTAAAACGGAGAGAGAGGGATTCGAACCCTCGTTACCCTTACGGGTAAACAGCATTTCCAGTGCTGCGCCTTCAACCACTCGGCCATCTCTCCAGGTGCCACAAGATGTCATCTTACATTGAAATTAAAGAAACTGCAATCCCTCAGAGAATAATTCTATAATTTTAGAATTAAAAATCTGGAATTATCATGTCCTCTACATACAAAGTCACAGTTAGAGATAGAGCAAAAGGGATTATTCACACCTTGGAAGTTCCCGATAACCGCTACATTCTGCAAAATTTTGAGAAACAAGGTGTGGAGTTACCATTTTCTTGTCGTAATGGTGCTTGCACTACTTGCGCTGTAAGAGTTATTGAAGGAGAGATTTCTCAACCCGAAGCTGTGGGATTATCGCCCGATTTACAAAGAAAAGGCTATGGGTTGTTATGCGTTAGTTATGCTTGTTCTGACTTGGAGGTGGAAACCCAAGACGAAGACGAAGTTTACGAACTTCAATTCGGACGTTATTTTGCCAAAGGTAGAGTTCGTGCTGGCTTACCGCTTGACGAAGATTAATTGAGATAGGGAGGTGGGGGATGGGGAGATAGGGAGATGGGGAGGTGGGGAAGTAACTAATAACTTCTTAATTGTTCACTGTTCACCAATTATTAATCCAAAATCTAAAATCTAAAATCTAAAATTGAATGACTAAAGCAGTTATTTTCCTATGTTGCTTGTTGCTGTTGTGGGGTTGTCAAGCTAAAAAAGATGCATTTCAACCGGGAATGGTGGAAATTAAGGTTGTGCGAGTTGTCAGCGGACAAACTTTACAAGTTATGGGTTTTCGCGAACAGCCTTCTTTAGTTTCTGAGGTACGTTTGACGGGTATTACTGCCCCTTCTACACGTCAGCGCCCTTGGGGAGAAGCTGCTAAACAACGTTTGATGGAGTTAATTCAAAATAAATCTTCACCCGTACGATTGGAGTTTGATGTAGAAGCTAAAGATAAATTTGGACGAACCTTGGCTTACGTATGGAAAGAAAAAACGTTAATAAACGAACAACTGGTTAAGGAAGGACACGCATTATTTATGACGCGATCGCCAAATCATAAATACGATGCACGTTTGGAACGCGCTCAGCATTGGTCTAGACTGATGGGGGAAGGAATTTGGAATCCTGAGGCGCCCATGCGTCTTTCTCCCTCTGAGTTTCGTCGTGTTTTTCGTTAGTGGTTAGTGGTTGGTGGTTAGTTGTTAGGAGTTAGGAGTTAGGAGTTAGGAGTTAGGAGTTAGGAGTTAGGAGTTAGGAGTTAAGAGTTAATTTTTTTTATCAACTATCAACCATCAACCATCAACTAACAACCAACAACCAACAACCAACACCCAACAACTATCAACTATCAACCAACAACTAATGAGTTTACAAATATTTTTAGATATTGCCACAGAAGCAGCCCTTTCTGCTGGTGCTGTTTTGCAAGGTTATTTGGGTAAGGTGGAGGATAAAACTGCGGAAAAACGTCCTGGTGATTTAGTCACAGCAGCCGATAAAGCTTCGGAAGCTGTGGTTTTAGAAACTTTACGCCGTCATTTTCCCGAACACGCTATTCTTGCTGAAGAATCCGGTAAGTTAGGTAATCAAAATCAAGAATTTCTCTGGGCTATTGATCCTTTGGATGGTACTACTAATTTTGCTCATGAATATCCGTTTTTTTCGGTTTCTATTGGGCTTTTAATTAATGGTGTTCCGCAAGTTGGTGTAATATACGACCCATCTCGCAACGAATTGTACTGTGCCGCTCAAGGGTTGGGAGCAACGTGTAATCGCTTTTCTATAAATGTTTCTAAGGCTTCGGAATTAAATAAAAGTTTGTTAGTTACTGGTTTTGCTTACGACCGTCGGGAAACTGACGATAATAATTATACTGAGTTTTGTCATCTGACTCATTTGACTCAAGGAGTTAGACGCGGTGGCTCTGCTGCACTCGATTTAGCTCATGTTGCTTGCGGACGTTTGGATGGATATTGGGAAAGAGGCCTTTCACCGTGGGATATTGCTGCTGGGGTGATTTTACTGCGGGAAGCTGGAGGCAAAGTAACAGCATATAATGGTACCGATTTCAAGATGGATTCGGGAAGAATTTTAGCTACTAATAGTCATATTCATCAAAGTTTGAGTGAGGAATTGGGTAAAGCTCATAAAGTCTGGAAGGTTGAAAAAAATTCCTCATATGGTAAATAGCAAATACGAAAATCACAAGTAGTTTAAATTACATATTGATTGTATTTTTCGGTAATTTAGCGCCTCCAAATTCGGAAATATGAGGCGCTAAAGCGCAACTACAAACCCAAAAAGTAGTCCAGGAAGGTGGAATTTGCCTGTGTAGCTAAAGGAATACGCACGACGTGAGCAATTGGCGTGCGGTTTCACAACATCCTCAGATCAACCACGACGCAAAAATCCCACTACAACATCTTCGAGTTCAGCATCTCTGGCGGTATATCGAACTCTATCAATTCTTCTCCCTTTACTTTGATTAGATTGAGGTTTACTGTACAAACCGATCGCTCCACCATTATTCGATAATCTCACCGGGTTTAATGGCTGTATCCTCACTGCTTCCCCTGGTTGTAAAATTCGCTGTTGCTCTTTCAAAATCGAATTTAGCTGCAATGGCTTATGTTTGGTATCCGATAATGTCCAACCTTCTAAATTAACTGGCTCCGAGGAAAGATTTATTACAGAAACCCATTCCGATTTTCTTTCATCACCTGAAGGATTCACCATGGCAGCAGCAATAAAAATAGGAGCATTATCTATGGCGATCGCATCTCTTGGTTCACCTTTGGCAATCATTTCAGCAGGTGCGTCAACTTCAATCCGTTCGGGAAATTGTTCTATATGAAGTTCTTCTTGCTTTTGGGGATCTTCGTTAAATAACAGAGGATTTTTTTCGTAAATCTCATCGTCAAATTCCAAACCAGTCAATCTTTCAATTTCAGTAATTGTTACCTGATAGGTTTGAAAATTAAATAATTTATTACCTTGCTTATCCCGTAAAGCTTCCTCGTCTTGGAACATCAGAAAAGCTCGAACATCAAGTTGATTACTGTCTTTATTTACGAAGCAAACAACTTTAAAGAAAGCCGAGGGAATAATTGCTGGTTTTCTTCCCGGTGGTGTAATGGTGCGAGAAAAGTCCCCATAAACTGGTCCGGTGAAAACGGTTATTTTACCGTTACTATCTAACTTGAGATCAAACACCCAATTCTCTAGCGCTAGCCATTCATCTTGATTAAAATTCTCGTGCTGTAGCGCTGCATTGGAATAATAAAAGGTATCATCTGAAGCTCGTTTGGCTTCCCTTTCCGTTTTTCCCCAAGCCATACTACCTCGTCTTGCTAAATGTCCTCTATCCCAAGGATTGCTCCGATAGTAGTCGTTATCAAGTTGATAATCGGCACCGATACGAGTATCAATATCCCAACCCCCTTTCCTTGATACATTCTTGATCAGATTCTGGTCTATATTTGCACAAGTGACAATAGTCGATCGCCTAACGCGATTGGTGATGATGGAGTAGTTAATATAGGTAGCAAAAATATCATCTTCTAATAGGGAACTGCGAAGCACATCCCCGGCTATTGATGGAGCAAAGGTGGGTACGGGGAGGTTAATCCCATTCCCTAAAAAATCGGGATTGTAGCCTGCCATAATATTGCCTTCGTAAATTTCACTCACAGTATGAAATATAACTATTAGGTTTTCAACTCAAGCAAGTGAGAAATATGGGTTATTTGAGTACTTTCTTTGAAACGGGGGTTTCCTCAATCAAATCAAAAGTTCATAAAACTGAATTAGAACTACAATCAATAGTTAGTATCAATAATATTATAATAGTGATATTAGATAAGTAAATATTCTGGAGTAAGTACATAAAGTTTTCCGCTAATACTGTTAGAATTCCTTAAAATTGAGGATTAAAATCAGTTTTTAGCCCCTAAAATCAAAATTTGCGTGACTATTAACGAATAAAAAAAGCTAGTAACTAATTAACAAATTACGGGCTATCAACTACTGACAAATACCCAAGGAGTGGAAGTAAACTAGTAAGATTAATGTTCGTTTTTAGTATAAAATCGCTTTATGTCTTTTAAAATAGAACGCGGTCTATTTAAGTATGATTTGGTAGATCATCATGCAGTTTTATGCGTTCGTGTGGATGCAAATGCTCAGGAAATCCGCAAACGCTATCTCCAGATAGCACGTAGCTTGCATCCTGATAGCTGTGCTGCGGCTAGCGATCAAGAAAAGCTGCTGGCGAATAAATTATTATCGAAATTAGTAAATCCAGCTTACGAACAACTTTATCAAGACAAAAATCGTGCCGAACATAATGCTGTTTTAGCCCAAATAGGGAAGCGTCTGTCTCAAGAATCTGATTCTGTGGAACTGACTAGTGCAAATTCTCGACAACTCGCGGGTACGCCCAATTTTGAAAGTGCTTATAGAAATGCTATATCCCAAATAGCTAAAATTCAATATAAGTCTTTGGGACAAGTTTTAGAAGCTATTGCTCAAATTAGCGAGTTGAATTTAGTTTATTTGATGCGGAGTGCGGGTAAATCTCTAAGTGCAGCATCAACTCCTTCACCTACTGTATCTAACAACTTATCGGGTGCCAGTACAAATAAAACCGCACCGCCACCGCCACCGCAACCCAAGGAAGATCCGGTTTTTACAGGGTATGTACGTCGCGCTGAAGAATTGATTGCAAAGAATCAATTGTTAAAAGCTCGGGTTGAGTTACAAGATGCTTTAAAGATGCAGCCAAATAATAATCAGTGCCATAGCTTGATGGGAGTGGTCTATTTGAAGCAAAATCAAATTAAGATGGCAAAAATCCATTTCGATCGCGCTTTGCAATTAGATCCTAAAGACGAAACTGCGTCGGAAGGGAAAAGTAAAATTGATAAGATTTTAGGAAAGAAATCGGGTGATAGCGCGAACAAAAAGACTGCTGTAAGCGCTGCTGCCGGTAAATCTCCAAAATCTGAAAGCGGCGGTTTATTTGGTGGTTTATTTGGTGGAAAGAAAAAATAATGGTGTATCAACCCCCTACTGGGGCTAGGGATTTATTGCCCTTAGATGTCGCTCAAAAGCGCTGGATTGAAGACAGATTAGAACAAGTGTTTCAGGGTTGGGGTTATCACAGAATTATCACCTCAACCTTAGAGCGTATGGATGCGCTAATGGCGGGAGGTGCAATTGAAGGTTCAACGGTGATTCAACTGCAAAACATCCAACAAGAAAAATTGGGATTGCGCCCTGAATTAACCGCTTCTATCGCTCGTGCTGCGGTGACGCGCATGGCTGGCGTTAATTACCCGCAACGCCTGTATTATAATGCCAATGTATTCGGACGATCGCCGGAATTGAAGCACAACCGCCAGCAAGAGTTTTATCAAGCTGGAGTTGAATTATTAGGTGGTGGTGGTTTAGTCGCTGATGCTGAAGTCTTGCTGTTAGTTACCGCTTGTTTGCAAGCACTCAAACTACAGAATTGGCATTTAATTGTTGGCGAAGCCGGAATTACTCGCTCTTTACTCAAAGCTTTTCCAGAAGATTTACTTTGGCAAGTTCGTCGCGCGATCGCAAATTTAGATAAAGTATCTATAGACACTTTACCTCTAAGTGAAGAACTTCGCGATCGCGCCAAAACAATGTTGGATTTACGCGGTAAAAGTGCCGATGTCTTACAAAAAATTAGTACCCTAAATCTCGATTCCCAGCAGCTTGAAGCGATTAACAACCTCAAAACCTTAGTTGAGTTGATTGAATCCCAGAGAAAGTGTGCGGTGATTCTCGATCTCAGCTTAATTCAAACCTTTGATTACTACACGGGTATCGTATTTGAAGTTGTTAGCGATATCGATAACCAAGCGCGGGTTATCGGAAGTGGTGGACGTTACGATAAGCTCCTAGGGCTATATCACCCCCAAGGTAAGGAGATTCCCGGTACCGGCTTTGCTTTATTTCTTGAAGGTTTATACCATGCTTTATTAAATTCTGGGCAATTACCGCAAACAATACCAGCTAGCAATTGGTTAGTAGTACCGGAAAATAGTAGCGCTAGCCCCGCCGCATTTGCCTATGCCGAAAAGCTACGCTCCTCTACTCATTTAGTAAGAGTCGAAATGGAATTAAGCACAAGAGACTCACAAGCCATTCAAGAATATGCACGCGATAGAGGAATCGCTCAAATTGCTTGGATAAAAGCCGACGGTTCAAAAACCATTGAATCAGTCAACAGTCAACAGTCAGCAGTGAGCAGTGAGCAGTGAGGAGTTAAGGGTGAGCGATGGGTGGTTGAAGCTTTACAGTGGTAATTAAAGTTGTCAAAATTGAAAAGCAGACAATTTATAACCATTACCGAAGGCTGATAAACTACACCCTAAGCGACGTGAGCGATGTGGCAATGATCTGGCTAGATCATCTTTATGAATGCTGGTTATTATTGCTCACCGTTAACTGTTCACTGTTAACTGTATGTCCCTATGTCCTATCGGACACGCTCCGCGAACGGGACACGCTTTGCGAACACTGTTCACTGAAAAGAGAGGGGAAATATGGCACACACAATTGTTACTGATATTTGTGAAGGTGTAGCGGATTGCGTAAGCGCTTGCCCAGTAGCTTGTATCCATGAGGGGCCTGGAAAAAATGTTAAAGGAACTGATTGGTATTGGATTGATTTTAATACCTGTATTGACTGCGGTATTTGCATCCAAGTTTGTCCAGTAGAAGGAGCAATTCTTCCAGAAGAAGAACCCGCATTACAGAAAACACCGCAATAATTCATTGTTAATTTCTTTGTCTTGGCGTAGCACTGCTACGTCTTTATTTTTGGAGATGGGGAGATGGGGGGATGGGGAGATGGGGGGTTACTAATACTTCTCACTACTCACCCCTCACTACTCACTACTCA
>ERZ1740059.792-NODE-792-length-16148-cov-7.692413_pt1 | contig 16148 bp, 24 predicted proteins | sample MGYA00581744_ERZ1740059 | MGnify/ENA primary metagenome ERZ1740059 (study PRJEB43018, sample SAMN04849738) | marine metagenome | isolation source: floating plastic debris | place: Pacific Ocean | collected 2008-08-28 | study: EMG produced TPA metagenomics assembly... | reverse complement strand
GGTCATCGGGGCGGCGGCCAAGGGGCCAGCGGAATTTGCGGTCGTTCTCCGCGATGGGGTGCTCGTTGATGCTGGCGTGGCGGTGGGTCATGAAGCCGTCGTCGTCGAACGCCCAGTTCTCGTTGCCGTAGGCGCGAAACCAGTGCGCGGGGCCCGCGGCGCTGTCGAGCTGGAAGAGCCACTGGTACATGTCGGTCTTGGCGACCTCCGACTCCGTGGTGCTCACCGGGATGGCGCGCGCGCCGCCGGGGCCCACGCGGTACGCGATGGGACGCTCGGTGGGGTTCGAGCCGTTGACGAGTGCCCAGGCGTTCGCCGGCATGCGGGGCACGACCACGACGGTCGAGGTGCCCTGGTAGACGTTCTGGATGGCCGCCACGGCCACGCGCGTGCCCGACTCGGCGCCGGAGCTGTCGACCGCCACGGGGCGGTTCTCGGCGCCGGTGATCTCCAGCGCAGTGCGCTCGAGACCCTCGCCCACGAAGAGGTGCGTGCCGCCGCTCTGGTTGACGTACTCGCCGTTCTCCTTCCGGTAGCCGCGAAGGGCCGCCTTGGCCGCGTCGTACGCCGAAGCGTCGAGGGCCGCGGTCGTCAGGTTGTCCTGCGTGCCGCCGCCCGGGGCGAAGGGGTGGGAGTCGCTGAAGAGAGCGACGTCGTCGACGCCGAGGATGGCGGTGTCGAGAAACGTGGCCCAGAGGCGCTCGTCGAGGAGCGTCACGGCATCGGCAACGAACTTTCGGATGGAGGCCGCAACCTTGCCGTTCTCGTCGAACTCGACCTCCTTGCGCAGGAGCGAGAACGTGCGGTCGAAGGTGCGAAGCCGGTACTTCGCGCCGTACGCCCGGCCGCCGTCCATCGTGAGGGTCTCGCCCGGAAGCCGCTCGCGCGTGCCGCCGGCGTTCTCGACCCAGCTGATGTCGAGCGACTGGCCCGTGAGCGGGCCGCCGTCGTAGGAGAAGAGCTCCGACGTGCCGGGGAGGATGTCTCCCAGTGCCTCGACGGCCGTCTCGAAGGTGGTGTTGGCCTCATCCAGCTTTGCCTGGAGGCCTGCGATCTCAGACATGAGTCAGTGTCCTTTCGGGTGATTCAGGCCGCTCAGGCGTCGGTGTCGGAGAAGATTCCGACGTGAACGAGAGCGCTCGACCCATCGAGCGCGAGGAGGGTGCCGACCTTGACGTCGTTGGTGGCGCCGGCGGCGTCGGTGACGACCTCGTCGTCCACGAGGACCACGTTGCCGCCGACCTGGGCCTGCGTGAGGCCGGTGCTCGGGAACCACTCGAGGTGGGCACGGTCGATGGTGACGTCCGCAGCCGCATCGGCTCCCGACGTGTTGTCGACGCCGATGCACGCCACGCCGATGCACGAGGCGCCGGCGGCGTCCGTGGCCGGCTGGGCGTGGCCACTGGCGCTAAGGGTGATGAGGGACCCGACGTAGATGCGGGCCGCACCCTCGACGGGCGCGGGGAACGACAGCGCGTCGCCCTTCGTGGCTCGGACCTTGTCCGCGGTGAGTGCCATTGTTCATTTCTCCGGTTCTGTAGAAGCGGCGAAACCTGCCGCGGAGCTACGCGCCCGCCTTCTCGGCCGCCTTGGCCATGGCGTGCTGGTGAGTGACCTTCGGGCCCGCTGCACGAGCCGCCCGGTAGAAGCGCTGACCGTCGGCGCTGAGCGCGCGTACCTCGGCCTCTTCCTCTTCCTTCGAGAGGGAGACCTTGTCGTCGCGCTTGCGCTTGACCTTCGGGGCGTAAGCGGCGCCCTGCGGCACCGCGGGGTTCTCGGCAGCGAGGGCGAGCTCCTCGCGCGCCGCGTCGCGGTCCTTCGCGCCGAGCTTCACGAGGAGGCGCTTGCCGGCGTCGGTGATGTGGCCCTTCTCGAGGGCTGCCTCGATCTCGGCCGCGAAGGCGTCGTCGTCGCGCTTCGTCTCCGCCGCTTCGAGCTCCTGGACGCGGGCCGTCAGCTCCACGACCTCGGCGTCGCGCTTCTCCAGCTTGCGGGTGAAGGTCGCGATGCGGACCGCCGCCCGCTCGGCGCTGAGCGTCGCGACCTCCTCGCCAGCCTCCCCGTCCGCGCTCTCGCTCGTGTAGAGCTGCGCGATGGCGGGGGCCGCGCTCTGGAGGAAGGCGATCACGGCAGTTGCGTCGGCGTCGCCGCCCATGGCCGAGATCTCGTCGGCGATCATCTGCGCCGCCTGCATCATCTGGTCGCCCTCGGCGGCTTCGGCGCCGTCCATGGGCTCCTCGAGAGTCACGTCACCCTCAGGCGCGTCACCGGCCTCGACGGACTCCGCGGGCTCGTCGCCGGCGGCCATCTCGTCCTCGTCCTCCGGCTTCATGCCGGCCTCGGCCTCTTCGGGGGGCGGCTCCGGAGCCTCGGGCTCGTCCGCGCCCTCGACGGTCTCCTGCGTCATCAGGGCCGCGTCGAAAGCCTTGCGGAGACGGTCGGGCGAGGCGTCGCCTTCCATCTCAGCCACCAGGTCGGCGAAGCGCTGCTGGAACGCCTCGAGGTCCATCGCGAGCGCGACCTCGGTCGCCTCGGTCGTCTCAGGGGTATCGGTCATGGATTCGCTCCCATGGCCGCCCCCGCGGGACAGCCGGATTTCGTTGAGGTCCGCGAGGAACGGGGTCAGGACGAGCCCGACCTCGTAGAGCTCCGGGCCGATGTCCTCGCCGCTCTCGCGGTCGACGGAGTCGAAGCCCACCACCACGGAGCAGAACCGGTGCTCGCCCTCGCGCACCTTCGCGGCGGCCTTGCGGGTGAACTCGGTGAACGCCCAGAGGCCGTCGTCGCGGACCTCGAGCTTGGTGATCCACCCCGCCGCCCCGGTGACGTCGCCCTCGATCCCGCGCGGGTGGCCGTACGTCAGCGGGATGGGGTTCGGGTTCGCTTCGAAGTTCGCCAGGATGCTGGCGAACACCTCGCGCGTGAACGTGAAGTCGCCGGCGGGGTGACCCTTCCAGGTGCCCTCGACGGCGACGTGAATCCACGTGGACGCCGCGTCTTCGCCGACCACCGGGAGCGCCGAACGCAGCGCCACTCGGCGCGAGTCGGGCTGCGCCGTGACGATCATCTGCATGGAGCTCTCCTCAGGTCTCAGGCGTCTCGACACCGACCGTGGTTGTCGGCGGCGCGCGAAACCCGTCCGTGACGGCGCCCTCGACGTCGACGATGCGCCGCAGCGCGCTGTCGTCAGCGTCCTCTGCGTCCCGCACCACCATCACGCAGCGGCAGTTGAACGAGTTGGGCGGATAGGCCCGCGCCCCGTCGGGGTCGCCGATGCGCCACTGCTTGCCGTGAAGGGCACGGTGTGACGCGCGGACCCGGGAGTCCTGCGCCGTGACGTACTCCCAGACGCCGCCGGCCGCGACGACCGTCGCGTCGACCTGCTGCCGATAGCGGCCCGCGTTGTAGCTGGACGCCGTCGACGTCCGGAACACGTTCTCGAGGTAGCCGCGCGTTCCACCCGGGAGGTCGCCGGCCTGGATGCCGTCGCCCTGAAACGCCTCGATGAAGGCGCGGAGCCCCGGCCCCTCGGCGTCCAGCGCGTCCCGCAGCTGCCGCATGATGGCGCGCTGCAAGCCCTCGCTCGCGGCGCGACCCACCGTGAAGGAGCGGGCGCGCTCCGCGTCGAGCAGCGCCTCGAACTCCTCGGGCGGCACCAGCTGGAGCGCTTCGAAGAACTCGATGGCCTCGGTCAGCCCGAGGTTCAGGAAGGTGCCCGGGGGGCGGTCGTCGAGGGCCCGCGTCGTGTTGGAGCGCTCGACGTGTCGCACGAAGAGCTGCCCCGCCATGTGGAGGTGCAGGTTCGCGCGGAAGAAGTGGTTGGCGAAGTCGGCGTTGTCCGCGAGCTCGTGCGTCGACTCGGCGACCCAGCGGGCCGCTTCGGCCTCGGTGAGCACGCCAGCCAGGCGCGCCGCGAGGCGGTCACGCCACCCGTCGAGGGCGCCGGCTAGCTCTTGGGTGGCGCGGAGGACGCGCTCTCGGGGTCGTCCGACGATGAGACGGGCACGGTCGCGATCTGCTTCGCTGAGGCAGAGGACATCGGCGAAGTCCCGGACGTCGTCGGCAGCAAGCTCATCTGGTGCCCCCGGCTCCTCAGCTTCCGCCGCTTCCGCGGCGCTCGGGAGAAAGGGGCGGCACCCTCCGGGCTCGGAGAGCCTCGCTCGGGCTGCGTCTTGGCGACGGGGGAGATGCGGCGGTCGCCGCCCTCGATCTCGTCGAGCCCCCGGCTCTGGCGAATCTCGTTCTCGCTGACGGCCCCGACGCTGACGATCAGGTCGTCCACCACCGGCGGCGCGTCTTGCTCGAGCACGAGCTCGGGCCGCGGGAGAGGCGGCATCCGACCGCCGAAGAGGTGCGCGTTGAAGTGGAGCGCGGGGCGCGCCCACTGCGCCATCAGGGTGTCCTGAATCTGCTGCGCGATGCCCAGGAGGCGGGGGAGGATCGTGGTGTCCGCCTGGCTCTCGCCGAGGGCCCGGTTCCCGCCCGTGCTGCCCACGTCGACGTTGAGCGTGGAGCCCAGGAGCGCCTTCGTGAGCTGATCGTCCTGGTACTTGGTGAACCGCTCGTGAGCCTGGCCCGCGTTCGTCGAGTTGGCGTCGAGGGTCTGGAGCGTCGTCTCGCCGCGGACCGCCGCCGACTGGCCGGCCGCGAGGTTCTCGAGCGCATGGATGAGGGCATCAACGACCTTCTCGTCGGCGTTTTCGGGCAGAACGCCGTAGATGAAGGGCTGGGCAAGCCGCTCGATGGCCTGCGCCCCGTCCACCATGGCTTCCTTCTTCAGGAACCAGGGCCACACGCACGTGAGCAGCAGCCCGGAGAGCTGAGGGGCGATGCCGGCCTGCCGCGGCGCGTGGACCAGCCAGCGGTAGGGCTCATCGGCCGTGTCGACGCGACGACCCTGGTAGCGCGATTCGGCGAAAGTCCGGACCGTGGCGTGCCACTCGGCGTTGATACGGACGTCCCGCGTCATCACGGGGCGCTGGAGCTGCGACCACCAGGCGCCATCGGCGCGGTCCCAGTCGTGCTCGGCGACAGCGACACCGACGCAGTGCCCGTGGATGAGGTGAGAGATCGTGTCCGTGAGCCGCCGCGCCCGGTCCGTGGCCTGCCGCATGTGCTCGGCGGCCCGCTCTGCGAGCTCGGCGAGCGGCCCCTCGGTCACGCCGGGATGCCAGCGGAGCTCGGCGGAGGCGACGCCCCGCGTCAGCGTGTCGTAGACGCTCCGGAGGTGGGGGTCCTGCCGGAGCATGTACTCCGAGAGGTCGCCCCAGTACTCAAACTTCCCGTCCTCGAGGTCGTGGAGGATCGCCGAGATGCGCTCGGCAGAAATGCCCTCGATGCGCTCCCGACGGATGCGCTTCGGGCTCCGTTGGACGGTGATCCGCCCGACCGGCGGTGTTCCGGTGTCGGGCATGGGTTCTCCTGGTCAGAAGGCCTTGCGCAGGCCGGAACTGCGGCGAGGGGTGCCGACCTTGAGGCGAGGGCCCGAGAACATCGGCAGCCTGGAGAACGCGGAGCCGCTCGCGTCGACCTGGTCGTCGCGGACATCCCCGACGCCCGTGAAGGCCTCGAGCTCGGTGAGGTAGGCGCGCGACCATGGCGCGTCGCCGGGAACGAAGATGTAGCCCGGCTCCGACATGTACTCGTCATCGACGCCGTTCCACGCCGCCGCGAAGGGTTGGGCGCGCGCCAGCTTGTCGGTGCCGGCGTGCTCTTCGGTGAGCGGGACCCCCGAGTCCTTGAGCCAGTCGCTGTTCCCCTTCTCGCCGCCGTATCCGGAGTGGAACGTCATCGGCGCGCCAGGGTAGCGGTCGCGAAGGCGCAGCAGGTCGACCTTGAACTCCGGGGCGCGCACCTGCTTTCGCACCACGTGCTCGACGTAGATGCGCTTGAGGTTCGGGTGCCTTCGCAGGACAACGGCGACCGAGAAGTCGGCGTGGGTCTTCTTCGAGTACGCGAGGTCGATGCCGATACTGACAGCGCCCTGCGTAGGCACATCGGCCAGGTCGCAGAGCGTCGGGGTCCCGAAGACCTGCCCGCCCTTCCGGCGGGGGCTCTGCATGTAGAGCGACCACCAGTCGTACTCGCTGGCGGCGCGCTTCTTCGCGAGCAGCTCGAGGGGCATGCCCTCGGCCCAGAGCGCTTCACCCGCGTCGTTGATGGCGGGGAGCCGCGTGTATTCGTAGCCCTGCTCGTTGTCGCCGAGCTTGTTCTCGGGGTCGATAGCACGCCCGATCACGTCGTCGGGGTGCCACCGCGAGCCGATGATGATGATCGACGTCTGCGGGTGGATGCGCTGGTAGACGTCGCCCGTCAGCCAGTCCCACGCGCGGTCGCGGTAGAGCAGCGACTCGGCCTGCTGCCGGTTCGCGTGGGGGTCGTCGATGATGACGACGCCGGTCGCCGGGTTGCCGGCGATGCCGCCGCCGACCCCCGCGGCAACGAGACCGCCACCCTGCGGCGTCTCCCAGGCCGCGTTCGCCTCGATGGAGAGCTGCCCGCCGGCGCGGGTGTAGATGCCGCGGATGTTCCGGCTCTTCTTCAGAGCCAGCTGAGCCGCGTAGCTCAGGTACATGTGGTTGAGGTGGGGGAACTGGCCCACCACCTTCGACAGCGCGTGCTCGGCGAACGTGCTCTTGCCGTGCTGCGTCGGGACCGACCAGCACTTGAAGACCGGGTCCCGCTCACCTCGTAGCGCCGCCTCGACCTCGGCCCAGTCGTCCGCGAGGGGCTGGAGCCACTCCGGGTACTGGAGGCGCGGGGAGACCGCGGGGAAGTACTCAGTGAGTGGTCTGCGGAACGTCGCCGCGACCGGGGGCGCCACCCGCACCGCCCGGCGCTTCGCCCGCTCCTCCCGCGCCTTCCGAAGCGATGCCGTAGTAGCGCTCGACGGCCTCGAGAAGATCATCCGCGGCCTCCGTGGTCAGGTAGGTCTCGGCGATCATCTCGATGTCTCGCAGGAACCTCGCTTGGTACTGCTCCTCAGTCAGCGCTGCGTGGCCGAACCGGTCGGCGTGCGTGATCTTCAGCAGGCGAAGCGCGAGGTCCGGGTTGCCCGGCTTGCGCTTGGTGTCGCCGTGCTCGTCCTCTTCCTCGCGTCCGAACGCCGCCTCGCGGGCGACGTTGAGCAGAGCGTCAGCTCCCTCCGCGCGGGCGCGCGCGTACTCGTTGCAGAAGGTTGCGTACGGCTCGGTCCCGCGAGCGCCGAGGCGCTTCCATCGCCAGAGAGTGGACGGGTTGATGCCCACTAGCGACGCCGCGTAGTCCTCTGTCTTGCCGTCTCGTAGCGCGTCGCAGAGGGTCTCTTGGACCTTCGGCGTCAGCTTGGTGGGGCGTCCCATGGGGTCAGCTCCCTCGCCCGCGCGCACACATGGAGTGTGGGCAAAACGTACGAATCCCGATCGACGTCCGCACGGGTCACCTACTCGCTCTCTTGCGCGGCTTGCGCGCTATAGACGCTGATGAGCGCTTTGCTCTCTCGATAGCGGGCCCGGAACGTCTCCACGTCCGCGGTCGGGATGCGCCAGTGGCCTCCGGGGACCCGCCAGGCGCTCGGAAAGTAGCCAGCCTCGAGCCATCGCCGAACGGTGGAGACGCTGGTCTCGAGCTGGGTGGCGGCCTCGTTCGTGGTCAGGTCGCTCACGCGCCCTCCCCTTCGCTCTCCCGAAGCGCCGCGATCTTCCGCTCGACGCGCTCGAGGCGTGCCAGGACTTGCTCCGCCTCTAGCAGGTGCCCCACGTGGAGGCGCTCGTTGGTGCGACGCATGTACGCAAAGAGGTTGGCCTCTTCGCGCAGGTGGTCGCGTATGCGGATGAGCTCGACCTCGGTGAGGTTCACGCCGCCCTCCTCTCCTTCGCCGCGCGCAACGTGAGCACGGCCTTCATCTCCACCGGGCTCCGCACCGGGTCCGGCATCATCCGCAGCACCGCGAGCGCCACCCGCATCCGCGAGCGCCCGACCTTCAGGACCCCCGCGATCACGCGCGCCTCGAGCGCGTACTCCGCGCACAGCCACTCGACGCTTCGCGGCACCAGCACGCGGTCGGCGCGCGTTCGCGGCCCCGACTCCCCAGGCTTCCGCCTCCGGCTGACCTCGGTGACCTCCTCGGTCCCCACCAGGTTCGCCATGAGGATGGCCTCGCAGTCGGCGGCGCTGACCCCGTACCAGTTCGGCGGCTCCCGCCGGTAGGGCCGGTGCCGGTACGCGGCCTGAAGGGCCCGCCGCACGTGCACGACGTCGGCGACACGGTCGAGATGCGAGAGCCGGGGCCGACGGCTCGTCGTGGCGCCCTCGCGCTTCTCGAGGCTGGCAGACTTCGCCCCATGCCCGTCGAGCTGGTGGACGCGGAGCGCCTCCAGGGCGTCCTCGACGCGGTAGAAGGCGAAGCGCTCCGGCCCCCTCCCCCGCTCCGAGTCGGCGAGGGCGTGGCGTCCCTCGAGCTCCCACTCCTGGCGCGTGACCTCTCGGGGCGGCGGCGGCACCCAGTCGTCGAGCTCGGCGTGCGGCAGGAACCCGGGGCTCCGCTCGTGGAACTCGGCGAGGCACCGCTTGCAGTCGGCCTGCTCGGGGTCGCGGGTGAAGCGGGCCGCCTCGCCCGACGGCCATCCGCAGAGCGCGACGAGCATCCCGCTCGCGCCCTTCTCGCGGAGGAGGTGGGTGCGGGGCTTACGGGGCATCGACGCACCCCTTGGCCTCGTCGAGCGCGGCGCGAACCGCAGCCTTTGCTCGCGGCGCCATGGCTTCGGCATAGAGCCTGCGCTGTTCCTCATCCCGCTTTCGAGCCGCGCCGAGCAAGTGATGCGTGAACTGCGCGTCTCCACCGCGCTTGACCAGTTGCTCTCGCCAGTCCGCCAGGGTTTCACCCGAGGCATGCGGCACGCCCAGGTCCGTCTCGCAGTACCCGGCGATGGCCTCGTACAGCGTCCAGAAACCGACGCCGCCGGCCTTCGGCTCGCCCGCTTAGGCGGCGACGCAAAAGGCGACCGACGCCTGCGTGCAGATGGCGAAGAGGTCGTAGGCGATGCGCTCGCGCTCGGTAGCCTCAGCCATCGACAACCCTCCAATCCGTGGCCTCGAGGTCTGCGCGAACCGGCGAGAACGCCCAATTGAAGCTCTGGCTCCCAATGCGATCCCCGTCTCGGTAGAAGTAGGCGAGCGCGTCTTCGTCGGGGTCGAGATGCACCGAAGGTTCGAAGTCAGGCCAGCGACCGCGCCGCACCACCTTGCCCTTCAGCATCCGCCGGCATGCCCACGCCCACGTGCCCTTCTTCGTGGCCTCCCGCGCTCTCTGCAGCTGGCGACGCAGCGAATCCACACGGTCCTCAAGACCCGTAATGATCGTGTCGATGGTGGGAGGCTCCGGCGCATGCTTCTCGCTCACGTAGTCCGGCGACCACGACACGCTGCCGTGCTTCATCTCGCCGCCGCTCATGACAGACCCCGCTGCGGGTCGACGCCGGACTCGCGGAGCTGCTGCCCGATGAAGCGGATGGCTGCCACCTGCGTGGCTCGGGGGAGCCCGAGAAACTGCCAGACGGCCCTCTCGCGTGTGCCGCCGAACATGGCCACCAAGTCGGTGCCGTGCTCCTCGTCGAAACTCTCCAGCGCGCACGCGGCGCAGAAGTCCACGTCCTGCTCCATCGACGCCATGAGGAGCGCGACGTCCTCCGCCAGTTCCGCCAGTTCATCGCTGCCCACCCGCTCAGGTCCCTTCTCCACCATCACGCGCCCTCCCCTCTCGTGCTCTCTCTGCCATCCTCTGACCCATGCGGGACGAAGGGCTGGCGGCTGTGGTGTGTGTGGGATGCGAGGCCGGTATCGAGGCCACCGTCCTCCCCCACGCCTGCTTCCGCTGCGGTGCCCGCTTCGACCTCGAGGCCCCCGCCCTCCTGGTCGTGCTGACCGTCGGCGTCTCGAGCGGCCTCGCCATCGACATCGGCGTCGAGCTCCGGCGTCACGGGGCCTGGGGGGCCGAACTTGCCGGGGTCGAAGAACGACTGCGGCGCGGGGCTCTGCGGCTCGTCGAGGACGACTAGGTCGGCGTGGTGCCCGGCGATGCGAGGCGACTCTTCCAACCCGCGGCTCTCGCTGTTTTCGCCAGGGCGAGCCGACCCCTGGTGCAACCGCCGTCGCGCGGGACCCTTACCGGCCCTCCGCCCTCCTTCACCGCGCGGAGCGCTCGAAGTTCCTAGCGCCTCGTGCAGGCGCGCGTTGAGCTCGGTCATCGTCTGACCGACGGCCAGCGGGCCGTTGTAGGCCTTCGCCTCGCCCCGCTCTCGCAGGACCAGGTGCTGCCGCCCATGGCGGTCGAGGAAGGCGGTGAGCTCGAGGTGGAGGACGGTCACGCGGCACCCCGACAGCTAGGGCATGGCCTGGACGCGAGGCGCTCCGCCTTCGGCCCCATACATCGGCACTGACGCACGACGCTGCGGCACGAAGGGCAGCGCTCGACGAAGTGGTGGTGGGGGCGCTCGTGCGCCCGCTTCTCCTGGAGGAAGAGCGGCACCTTGTCGCTCATCGCGCCTCCCGTTCCGCGACCTGGCGCAGAAAGCGCTCCCGTCGTCCCGCCGGGTTCACCTGCGCGCACTCCGTGCACAGCGCCGACTTCTTCCGCCGGTGCCCGTAGTCGGTCCAACGCACCACGACGCGCCGCAGTCGCAGGCACGTGTGGCAGTGCTCGAGCGAGCTCTCGAACCACATGCGCTTCACCGCATCACCTCCGGCCACACGGCCTCCACCAGCGCGCGCAGCACGCCCACGAAGAGCCCCAGCGCGATGCGGGCAAGGCCGAGCAGGACGGCGCCGGTCACGACATCACCTCGACCGTGACCTCCGCGCGCGGCTCCTCGCGGTCCACGTGGCGCTTCACGAAGAGCTCGTCGACCTGCGAGTCGTCGTCCCAGAGGACGCCATTCAGCGCGTCCATCAGCTGCTTCGAGACGTTGTCGATGTCCCGACGGCGCCGGTCGCCGAAGAAGGCGTGGACGTGCATCCGGTAGCGAGCGTCGAGCGGCCACGCGGGGACTTGCGCCCCGCGGACGGCGAGCGCGGCGTAGCCCACGAAGCGCTGATAGCGGCGCGTCTCTTGGGCCTTGAAGCGCTTCCCGCCCTTGCCCTGCGTCCGCTGCCAGGGCTTCGGCGGCCCGTTCACGGTGAAGTCGAGCCTCACGACCTCCACCCCCTGGCCGCCGTTCGGAGCGCCTCTGGCACTGGCTCCCCCATGTCGTGGAACGCGCCCATCACCTGCCGCGCCTGCTCCGGCGACAGCCGCTGGTAGCCGCGCTCCCGACGCGCCTCCGTGACCCGCTGCCCCGCCCAGAAGCCGAGGGCCAGCGCGAGGAAGAGGAAGACGCCACCGATGAGGATGGAAGCGCTCACGACTCACCTCCCGTCGGCACCCGGCCAAAGAACCGCTGGCGCGGATGCAGCTCCGCACAGACCCGCTGGAACCCTCGGGGCGCGTCCCCATCGAGATGCGCGGGCCCCGCGAAGTGCAGTGCCTCTGGGCAAGGGTCCGGCACCGTACCCACCAGCACGTCGCCGACGAAGCCGTGGAGCTCCCGGAACCGCTCCTGGGTCAGCGCCCATGAGGCGCGCTCGCGGAAGGCGCGCGGCCGGCGGCCGTGGGTCGTGATGCGGCGCTTCCACTCCGCCCGTCGCCAGCGCTGAACGGCCTCCCGCGACCAGTCCCCGGCGGGACGGCGGCGCATCGGCTGCGAGTAGAGCCGCACCATGGCGAGCGGCGTCATCCCGCGGAGCCGGGCACGCCGCTGCATCACGTGGACAAGCGCGGCGCAGGCCTCCTCGTGCCAGCCCGTCTCGGCGAGGCAAGCACGCGCCATCCAGTCGTGCGTGGGGCTCCCCACGAGGCCATGCGCCACGACGCTGGGCTCCGCCTGCGCCACCCCCCGCACCGCGCTGAAGGCGAGCCACGCCGCCACGAGGAGGGCGATCACCACCGCGAGGCGGCGCTCGTCTTCGCGAGTCATGCGGCCTCCGCGGCGGCCCGCAGCCGCTCAGGCCACTGCGGCACGAAGCGAGTGAACAGCCCCACGTGCTTGCGAACGTCGCCAAGCTTCGGAGGGCGCCGCTCGGGGTGGGACTTGTAGATCTTCTGGACTCGAGCAAACGCCGAGACCTGCTCGAGCATCTCGGCGCGGGTCATCGACCGGGAGTCGAGCACCTTCCCGAGCTGGACGAGCTCCACCTGGCTGGGCGTGAGGCCGAAGGCGATGCCGTGGTGAGTGACCCACGCCGAGTTGAGCGCCTCGTAGAGCGCTTGAGGAGTCCACTCACGAAGAGCGTCCGCCCGGGCCTGCCTGCCCGCCTCTCGGTTCGCCTTGGCCTCGGACTCTGACGGTGGCCGCAAAAGGGGGTGCAGGGGGGTTTCTTCTTCTCCCTCTTCCTCTCCCTCTATATCTGTCATTTCGGACTGAGTGTTTTCGGGCACTTGGGTCCTCATCACTGACGGATCATCGACCGATCTCTTACCGATCACTGACCGATCACTGACCGATGACCGACCGCTCTCGGGCCGCTCGTTGACCGGTCGCGCCCCCCTCCTCGTCCGCGTCGTGGTGCTCGCTTGCTTCTCCTCGAAGCCCGGAAACCGGAGCACGTCGGCGGCCTCGTCGAGGGCCAGGTGGCCGTGCTCGAGGAGCTCGTCGAGGGCCCGATGGACCACCCTTCCCTTGCGCTCGGCGGCGGTCGCTCCGAAGTGCCGCTCGAGCCAGGCGGCGGGCTTGAGACCACCGAGCTCGATCTCGCCTCGCTCGTCGGCCGCGGACAGCCAGAGGCAGAACGCGCGCTGCGCGCGATGGCTCCGGGCGCGAAACCGGTTCGAGTGGTGGGCGCTCCGGTAGAGCTTGAGCCACGTGGTGATCACCAGCCGTCTCCTTTCTGGTCGCTGATGTCGCGCGGCTCATCCTCCAGGAGGGGCTCCGAGAGCCCGGTCACGACGCCCGCGCTGCCGCGCACCACGTCGAAGAGCTCACCGCCGGCCGTGTTCTTGCTCTTCGCGACACGACACCGCGTCGGGCGTCCACGACCCGGTCGCCAGAGCAGCAGCACCACCTCCGACTCGTTCTCGAGGTCGCCCGTCTCCTTCAGGTCGCCCACGCCGGGCTCCGACTGGGCGCCGCCTCGACGCTCCCTCTCGGGGCGCCTGAGCTGCGAAAGCAGCAGGACGGGGACATCGAGGTCCGCGGCCAGGGCCTTGATGCGCTTCGCCCCGTCGGCGACGGCCTTGTCGTACCGGACGCCCCCGCCGAGCTCGAAGCGGATCGCCTGGATGTAGTCGACGACGAGGTAGCCGCAGCCCTGCTCCTTCACGAGCCGGCGCATCGCGTCGAGCACGTCGACCACCGGCCGCTTGACGGCGTAGGCGATGTGAAGCGGGCACTCCGCGACGGCCTCCGCCGCGCTCAGGAAAGCGGTCGCCTGATTGGCCGTCATCTCGCGGCTCTTCACGACGTCCGCGGGGTTCGTCGGTGGCGCCGTGTGGTGCGCCAGGATGCGCTTGCCCCACGTCGTCGGAGAGTCCTCGCAGCTGACGATGCCGGGACGCCGGTCCTGAGCGCCGAGCGCCATGCACAGCGCGAGAGAGCTCTTGCCGGTGCCCGTGTAGCCGCCGATCACGAACTGGTCGCCGGCGCACAACGTTCCCACCGTGGCGTCCAGCGCCTCGATGCCCGTGGAGTCCTTGGGTCCGTCGCCGCTGTGGTCGACGATGCGTGCCAGGCTCTCCCAGCCGTCAGCGACGGCCTCCGCGGCCGTCTGGATGCGGATGGGGGCCTCGGACGCCGCAGCCGCCGCGGTTTGCAGGCCCACGACGGCCGCGCGGGCCTCCGGCAGGCTGCCGCGCTCCGTGGCCGCCGCGACCTCCAGGGCCGCCGTGCGGACGCGCCGCAGGTGCGCAAGCTCCATGAGGCGCTCGACGGCCGCAGGGACCGACTTGACCGGCGTCTGCTTGCTGAGGTCCTGAAAGAGGCGCGCGACCCGGTCCTGGCTCCAGCCTTGGGCGGACGCGATGGCGGGGCGCAGCGTCTCCGGCCACGGCACCTTTCCGGCCGCCCGGATCGCGAGGGCAGCCTCCAGCACGGCGCGGTGTTCGGTGACCGAGACGTCGTCGGACGTCAGCGACCCGAGCCGCATCGCGGAGCGCGGACCCCGGATGAGCTGAGAGAGCAGCGCCCGCTCAAGCTCCGGGTCCTGGCAGGTGTCCATCACGGCCGGCGCCCCCATCCGGCTCGCACGTACCAGTCCGGCAGCCCTGCCCGGACCTTGTCTCGGGTCCGGTTCAGCCGGCAGCGGTACACGTAGCTCGTGACCCGCAGCGGTCCCCGCGCGTCAGTCAGCGCACGCCCGCACCGAAGCCCTGGAAGGCCGCGCCACGCCCTATATCCGCTCACGCCGCCGCCTCCAGCTGCTGCGCGACCCGGTCGAGCCACTCGCGCGCCACGTCCTTCGTCGCGTCCAGCCAGTGCTCGACCAGCGAGGGGGAGCCCGCCAGGGCGGCGCGGAGAATCGACTCGACGACGCCGTAGTCCTCGGCCTCGAGCTCCATCGACAGCGGCGCCGTGCTCGCGGACCAGCGCAGGTTCTCCGCGGTCTCGCTGTCGGGCTCTGCGTGGACGATCCAGCGCGCCAGGGAGACGCGCTCCGCCGGCCCCACGATGCCGCCGAGCGACGTGTAGATGAAGGCGACGTCCAGGTCGCGAGCGACGTTCACGCGCCCTCCTTCTCGGGTCCGACGATGCGGCGCCGCGCCCGCTCCACGCAGAGCCGCGCGTTGGCGAGCTCGGCCGCGGCGACGGCGTCGTGGGCCTTCGCCCGCTCCGTCAGGCGACGGAGGTCGAACATCGTGTCGACGAGCTCCTGCTCGAGCGTCTTCACGCGCTCGGGCTCGCGGTCAGGGAGGTAGATGACCCCCTCGTCGCCCATGTCGTACGGCACCTTCATGCCGCCCTCGCGAGCGCGTAGACGCCGCGCCTCACGCGGACGATCAGCCCCTTGTCGACGAGCTTGGTGGCGGCCATCCCGCAGGTGCACCGGTGGCGCCGTGAGTCCTCGCCGTGGACGGCGAGCGCAAACTCCCGCAGACCGGCCTCGCCCTCCGCCAGGACGTCGAGGATGGCGGTCAGGGTTGAGGCGTCCTCCCGAAGGCCGGCGGCCTTTGCGCGCCGCGCGCGCGGGGACCGGATCCTCTGGCGCCGCTCCTTCCGCAGGACCTCGAGGCGCTGCCGCGACGCCGGCGACAGGCGCACCATCTGCGTCCCGAAGGTGGAGGTCTCCGAAGGGGCGTCGCCGCGGGCCTCACGGCGGGCGACGACCTCAGCACGCTTCTTGGCCCGGGCGCGGTCGGCGTCGCGCTCCGTCAGCGTCTCGGCGGCGCGGGCACGGGCCCGGATCGTGGCGGCGGTGGCCTCGTCGAGGGTCACGACGCACCTCCCACCGCGCGGAGCCCCGTCGTCGCGATGACGCCCTCGCGCTGCGCCAGCCGCGCGCGCTCCCGCACCGTGAGCAGGATGGCGATGGCCTCGTCGCACTCGCGCTCGATGCGGTGGCCCTCGCGGGCGCACTTGTGCCCGTCGGCGAGCGCCTTGGACTCCTCCCGGACCACGTCGGCCGCCTCCGCCATGACGCGCGTCGCGTTGGCGAGGTCGGTCGCCACGTCGGCGGACTCGGGGAGCCTCACCACCTCACAGCCCGTCCCCTCGAGCAGAGCGCGGGCCATGTACTCGCGTACGCGGGACGGCATCGCCAGCAGCGCGTGGAGTGGCGGCGATGTGTTGCGGTCGTCGAGCCCGCACCAGCGCTGCACGACGCGGGCGCTGACCCCCACCGCAGCACCGAGCTGGGCACGGCTCATGTCGAGCTGGTCGAGCGCGTCGCCCATGAGGCGCTGCGCGTGACGGACGCGGGCCGGCTCGTGTTCCTCCGGCAGACCGCTGAACGGACGACGCGGCAACGGCGGGAACATCACGCGACCTCCCGGGTGGCGCCGTCCACCGGCATCGTCTGACGGTGAGCCTCTTGTCCCACGTCCTCTGCGGTGCTTGCCGCCACGCCGCCGACGCCTCCGACGTCGGGGTGCCCAGCGCCTGCCCGGGGTGCGGCGCCGACTTCGCCGGGGGCGCCCTCGTCTGGCT
>ERZ1740059.790-NODE-790-length-16187-cov-9.188631_pt1 | contig 16187 bp, 8 predicted proteins | sample MGYA00581744_ERZ1740059 | MGnify/ENA primary metagenome ERZ1740059 (study PRJEB43018, sample SAMN04849738) | marine metagenome | isolation source: floating plastic debris | place: Pacific Ocean | collected 2008-08-28 | study: EMG produced TPA metagenomics assembly... | reverse complement strand
GATCTCTCAGAAACTAGAGATGAAACTCCTGATTTCGCTGATAGTGATTCGAGTGAATCTTTAGGTGAAACTCCTATTACAGATCTCTCAGAAACTAGTGATGAAACTCCTGATTTCGCTGATAGTGATTCGAGTGAATCTTTAGGCGAAACACCTATTACAGATCTCTCAGCAACTAGCGATGAAACTCGTGATTTCGCTGATAGTGATTCGAGTGAATCTTTAGGCGAAACACCTATTAGCGATCTCTCAGCAACTAGCGATGAACCCGAAGCTGAATTAGAAGATCAAGTTAGTGATGAACCCGAAGCTGAATTAGAAAACGAAGCGGAAACAGAATCTAATAATACAACAACTGAATCAAACCCAGAAGAAAACATAGCGGAAACCAACAATCAATCTCAACCTCGTCCAATCGATCCATTTGCTGAATTTCCCAGATACATAGGTGAAATTCCTTATGTTTGTGGCGTACAAATAGCAAGAATAGACAGACGTACTCGACGCACATCTGACTCCTTAGATGATGTTCAAGCTTATTTCGAGAAAAAGTTAGCAGATACAGATTTCCAAGTAGAAAAACTCACCGATGAACCTGATACAAAAGTTTATCAAATTTCCAAAGGAAATCTAACTAAGTTCTTACAGCTTTTTGCAGTCAAAGAGCAGGGTACGATGATTCTTTTATCTTACCGGCGAGATGACTGTTATAGATTAAGTAGTAAGCAGCAAGAAGAGCCTACAACTGAAGAAGAAGAACAAATAACTGAAGAAGAGTCTACAACTGAAGAAGAATCTACAACTGAAAAAGAACCAACAACTGAAGAAGAGTCTACAACTGAAGAAGAACAAATAACTGAAGAAAAGCCTACAACTGAAGAAGAACAAATAACTGAAGAACAACAAGAGTTTGATGCAAAATTAAGTCAACTTTTCCCTGAAAATAATTTGACAGAAGAAGAGGATTTTGCAGAAACTTCCGAAGTAGAAATTATCCTTAGAAAGGATACAAAAAATAGTCCTGAAGAATTAGCTTTGCTTGTGATAAATAAGCTAAAATCAGAGGGTTTTGAGGCATCAAAAGTCAAGAATGAAACTTCCGGACTTTTGTATGAAGTCAAAAAAGGCGAATTTACCAAATATATCTCTTTTTTCCCAACAAAATAAGGCAAAGGAGCGATTATTATTGCAGTGATAAATTTTCCTTATTGATTTGCGATCGTTCGTTCCTAATAACTTTTTTCGGAAATAATTGAGCGAAGATCGTAATTCGTAATTCGTAATTATGGATTACGATTTTTTGTCGTAATAATTATTAGTTAAAAGTAAATAGGAAACCAGAAAAAGTAAAATTGGACGGGCTTTCTCTGCCCATCCCACAAGAAGCTATTTACAACAAAATTTCCATACCCAATCCCCAATTAACTAAGCCTTAAACTGTTTTTCTAATAAATTCAGTAGAGTTTCTCTAGGAACTATCGAGGATAACTTAGTGATAAAATGAGAAGCAATACCACCTACAACAACATTTGCTTGTCCTTCATCTAAAGCTTTCAGTGCTCTGGTTACTACTTCTTCGGGAGTAGAAATACTCTTAGCATTACGTGCGAGTGCAGGAGGAAAGTTAGCTGCAACGAAAAAATTTGTTTCTGTAGGGCCTGGACAAACTGCTAAAACCCGCACTCCATATTGACGATTTTCTGCCCATAATGCTTCGCTAAAACTGCTAACAAAAGCTTTACTGGCCGCGTAAACTGAAAGATATGGTATTGGTTGGAATGCTGCAATTGACGACACATTTATAATACTTCCCGAACGTCGTTCCCGCATTTGTGGTAAAAACTTGTGAGTTAAATCCACCAGCGCCACATTATTTAACTGCACCATTTGCACTTGGCGCGCGCCATCAGTTTGAGAAAATTCACCATAGTCACCAAAACCCGCGTTATTAATCAGTAAATCAACGGTCAATCCTTGAGTTTGAGTAGCATCGTACACTTCACTAGCTGCCGATGGTTGTGTTAAATCTTTTACAATAACATTTACTTGAATCTTGTGTTGCTCCTGCAACTGCTTAGCAAGAGTATTGAGTTTATCTTCCGAACGAGCAACAATAATCAGATTGGTATTTCTTGCAGCAAGTTTCTCTGCAAAGCTTTTACCAATACCATTGGAAGCGCCAGTAATTAAAGCTGTTGGCATTTTGATTAATAAAAATTTTGTTAACTACCCTACAAATGTTAACAATACTTTGCCCTTCTTTTTGAACTACCAAAAGTAAAAAGTTAAAGGTTAGAAGTGTAATAGCTCCCAACTGCGCGAGCTCCTAACTTACTTATCTTCCCCCTTTCCTCTCTCAAACAAGACATGTGTTATTTTTTCCCTCAGGGTGGGAATAGTAATAGTAAGAGTTAAAGGGTGTTTAGATGTACCGTCTTCATAATAAAGCATTTGAAATCTTACGTGCTGAGATTGAAACATGTAGCAGTAATGACAAGCAAGGAGCAAAAAAACAGCAAATTGTTCTGAAACGCTTGGAACAACTGCAATTGGAACTTGGAAAACGCGCAAAATTAGATGAATTGCGAGATGCTGTAGTAGATGTATTTCCTATCTTCAGCGAAACAGTTCTCAAAGAAGCAGCTAAAGCTAATCGCAAAACAAATATTTTTGGTAAATTTAAATATCTAACAATTGGTTTAACTTCTCTTGTAGGGGTGATGGTAGTACTTAATTTACCACATCCAAAAATTCGCTGGTTTATTGCCAGAACAGCACCAGTATTGCTTATACCTTCTCATATGAATATGGATTTTCACTACTGGGGTGCAAAAAATTCCGTTCAACAAGCAGAAAGTTTGCTGAAATCTGCTTCGAGTTTTACCGATATTAAACAAGTAGAAGAAAAAACCGAAGAAGCCGAACGACATCTGAGTAGCATTCCAGTTTGGTTTATAGGATATTATCCGGAATCTTATTGTCAAAGATTTAGCTGTAGTTGGAATTTTAGTTTTGAAGAATTTGAAAAAGTTCGTACCTTAACAACACAAGTGGAAACAAAAACATTTACAGAAAAGCAGGCTTTTGTACTTTTAGTAGAAGCAGAACAAGCTTATAACGGTGCAAGGAGAGAATTAAGTATAGCAAAGACTCAGAAGCAGAAAGAGCTCGCAATTGTTTCGATGGAAGCCGCTATTAAAACTATAGAAGGAATTCCTCCAGAAACATTAGCACATCTACAAGCACAAAGAAAAATAACAAAGTTTAAGCGTTATTACGAAAAAGTGGCTCAAAAAAAATAGTGTTATTCTCAAATTTTTCTGACGCGATCGCATTTTATATTTAACATTAAAATCCAATTTTTTACATCAATCATAAAATCATGTATCGTCTTAATAATTCCGCTTTCAACATTTTGCGTGATGAATTGCTAAATTGCGGTTCTGATAATGAGATTGGTAGAATCGAAAGGCAATTTGTAACTAAACGTTTAAAAAAACTCCGTCGAGAAAAAGGTTCTCCTGCAACTTTAGATGAATTGCGCGATGCAGTTATAGATGTATTTCCAGAATTTAACGAAAAGATTCTCAAGAAAGCCGTAAAAGCCAATCAACCGCCGGGTATTTTCAGTAAGTTAAAATGGGTGGCAATATCTGTAACTAGTATTTGCGGTACGGTATGGTTAGTTAATTTACCATTCCCCATGATTCGCAAACCTGTAGCCGAGAAAGCACCGTTATTGCTTTTACCTTCTTACATCAGCATGGATAAGAGTTATCGCGGTGCAATCAAAGCCACAGAGCAAGCAGATATTTTGGTAAATAAAGCTACTAGCATCGCCGATATTAAACGAGGTGGCGAAAAAGTTAAACAAGCACAACAAAATTTAGATCATTTACCAGTTTGGTTTTTGGGCTATTATCCTCAAGCTTATTGCGGTTTATTTGGCTGTACTTGGAAATTTACTGTAGATGAATTTGAAACAGCACGTCGTCGAGTTGCGCGGATGGATGCTAAAGTTTTTCAGGAAAAAAATGCTTTTGAGTCCCTAACCGAAGGTGAATCAGCTTTAAAAGTCGCTAAGGAAAAATATCAGCAAGCCAAAGGTGGAGAAAAAGAACAAGCTTTAGCACAGATGCAAGCCGCTATCTTTAGTTTAGAGCAAATTCCCAGAGAAACTTTAGCTGGTAAAAAGGCGGCTACTATAGTTGCAGCTTCCAAACCCGATTTAAACAAAATAATTGCTGAAGATGGAAAAAGCAGTCTTTCGGGTAATTTCATCGAAGCAGCGAAAGTATTCGCCATGCAAGCAGCACAAGCATCCCAAAATCCACCTCATCCAGTTTATAAATGGCAGCAAGTTGAAAAACTATGGTTAGAAGCAATCAAGCGATTGCAAAATATTCAAGCTAAAAATCCTAATTATATTGAAGCCCAGAAACTACTAGCCAAATATCAAAGTAACCAAGGAATTATCCGAGGCAGACTCCAAGCAGAAAGAGAATCAAAACAAATTCTTCAGCAAGCAGAAGGGCAAATTGAAAGGTTTATTGCTTATCCTTCCTCCGACGTTAACCAGTACAATGCCAAATTACGAGGGATTATCAATAAATTGGAAACCGTAAAATCTGGAACAACATCTTATCCAAGGGCGCAACAACTAATATTATCAGCGCAAAAGCATTTGAAAAAGTAAGCTAAATTAATCTCACTCCTTTCCCTTCTCCAAAGCATCGGAGAGGGGAAAGGAGGCTAGGTTAAGTTGTTGTGCAATGGCATCGCTGCTGTAATATCGTTTCTGCATAAAGATACGCCCAATCCAGCCGAAGCAGGTAGGCTTTGTTACGATAGCCGAGGCAGTGCGTTGGGCGGGTTCCCCGACTTGTAGAAACTGCCGTTCAGCCTTCCAGGCTGCGGGCTATTAAGCGCAGCCTCATACAGAATTGGTATAAGAATGCTAATTGCGAATTTTCACGTTACTTTGTTTTCTACATTTAAGGCATCTATTCCCTGCTTTACCCAACACCAACATTCGTATTCTGAGTTAAATAACTTTGGTGCGGCAATGTTATTTAATGAATCTGGTAAATAATGGTCGTAATAATATTTACCAGCTTCGTGGGAAACGATTATTAAGTTGTTGCGGAAGGTATAGCGATATTTGAACGTATCATCATCGCTAACGAAATCCGAATTGTTATCTATGTGTTCTTTGGCAATATTTATGATATTATCAACGCTACTACCATAGATCTTAGCCGGATTTTCTGCTTTATGATACTGGCTTTTCGCACCAACTTGTGATAACAATTTATACGAATAAATTTCGTAGTTATCTGCTTTGCCGAAAACAAATGGCATTATGAGATATCCTTGGTAGGATACCGATTCTTCATAAAGTAGGCGGTTCATCAATACCTCCTTGTACGTGAAATGCTCCCTTAACAAAAACTGAAATTTTTAGCACTCAGAATCATTTTTCAATCCATTAGCTGCACAAAATTTGTTGCCAATCGATTGCTGAAAATTAAATTAGTACCATTTGGATAAATATTTGAAAATAGATTGTTGAAATTAAGGTTAAGATAAGTTATCTCAGATTCCGAAATGGTATTAACTGGTGCTAGGATGCTCTCCTACATCGCAATTGAGTAGAAGTTTGCAGAACTTTTGAAGGCAGAGGATTTTGACTCCAATCTTCAAGAAAGCACTATTTTTTTGCGATTAAATTTTATCTACTTATTTCAACTTACCATAACTAGCTAATAGTGCAAGAAGGTTATCACCTACCATGGACTAAGTTGTTTTGGAGAACGATACTTAAGGTTCCAGGGTAGGCTTGGAACAGCTACAGCACTTTGTTCTAACAAGTTTTGAAAATGACCAAAAAAAATCGGATACAAGCCCCCGGATTTATCCGTGGAGAAAAAACACTTCTGTCATTGTTCCAAGCCCCTCGATTTATCGATGGGGTAATAATTCTAAATTCTTCATGTCTTATTCTAAATTCATCTTGACGGGCTGTACTTGGTGATTTTTCTTCCTAGGGGCAGTGGACAAAAAAATAAATTTGCGTAGCTGTTTGCAACCATTTTAGATTTTTCATGATTTTCTGTTTGCAAAAATTCTCAAGTTGAATAAAATGTTGCCTTTAGCACCAAGGAATATAGTTAATACCAATTCTGTATGAGGGTGCGTGGGTAGCGCCCCCAGCCTAGTACTCGAACAAGCCAACATTGACGGGTGGAGGCAAGCTCCCGGGAGCAGGGGAGGCAGGGGGAGCAGGGGGAGAAAAGAATTTTACCTTTCTCAAGCTGTCATATTTTTGTTTAAGTCGATATGCATTAATAAACCCCCAGGGCAAGTACAAGAATGTAAATTGGCTTCTCTCAGAGTTGACGCGCAAGCATCCAAAAAGGCTTATTCCTACTCCCTATTCCCTACTCCCTATTCCCTACTTACTATTCCCTATTCCCTACTCACTACTCCCTATTCCCTACTCCCTACTCACTATTCCCTATACTTCCAAGTCTCTCAAGTAACTCGAAGTTCATCTTCCTCAATATATACAAAAAATTCTGGCTTTTGAATTTCTTCTACCCTAGTGTTTTTGAGCAATGCTATAATTTCTGAGTCAACAACGATCGCAGTATCTCTAAAAAGACCAAGAAATCCACTGGGTAATTCAAGGAAGGTTAGCTCTTCAAAGTCAATGTCAATAAGACCAATTTTATCGGTTCCGATTTGGAAATCTTCAATGACATCAGCTTCATCTGTGAATACACTACCATCACCGGGTTTTAAAACAAACGTATCTACCCCGGAACCACCATTTAATTTATCTTTACCAATACCGCCGAACAGAATATCATCGTTATTATCGCCTCTTATAGTGTTACTACCAGATTCGCCAAGGAAAATATCATCCCCATCTCCGGTATAGCGAGCATCTCCGCCAAGATTTAAAAAATCAGAGCCGTCTATTTCTTGGTTAATAACACTACCGATGACTATATCGTCTTGCTTACCTGTTTTTGATTTTCCAATTAACAAACTAGCGCGATCGTTTTTGCCAACATCGATGATTCCTGTATAACCTCCGTTGTCTTCTCGACGTATTCTTAACTCGTCAAAATCATCGATGGGTAATGTATCTATAGATTCATAAGCCTTAATACCTAGTAAGTCACCGATTAAACCTTGTTGATTAATCGTATTAGTAAAAGTTGTAATTACTCTATAATGCTCTTCCCCAAAATCGGTAACAAACTCAGATATAGTTCCGAAATCCATTTGAAAAGCCTCATCAGCAGTAACAGCTAATCCCCGATTTCCCGCAATACTTTTTTCACCAACATAGGCTCTAGAAAATACGGATACATCGGCGAATTTTTCGGGAGCCTGAGTATCGTTTATTCTGCCATCTAGATCGTATATATCTTCGTTTGGATCTTCTGTAAATGGATTTTCGTCACGATTTCTTGCTGATGGGGGTTCCAGAGCCGTAATAGTTCTACTACCTTGGTTATTACCTGTTACTATGGCTTTGTTTTCTATCGTCATCCCATCTCGGTAAAATCTTCCTATTTCTGTGCTTATTAACGAGCCAAGACTGTGACCTATTAAGTTTAAACTTTGCCAAGCTGCTTGACTATCAATTCCATAAAAATTCTTTAAGCTTTTGACTGCAAATTCAGCAACGGGAGTAATCCAACTACCAGCGCGGAAATTGCCCCTACCCGGCACTCCAAACTCGATTCCTAGCACTTTCGAGTTATTATAAGCTGCTTCTCTCCAATCTAAAAGTAAAACGCGATCGCGCGGATTTGCAACAACAATTTCTCGTGCTAAATCTGTAAACCTTCCATCGGGTGCATCATTCCAACCATGTATGACAACCCAAGTTTGTTCTGCATCTATAGGATTGTTGGCTTCTCTAAAACCTACGTGACGGATGCTCCTGTTGTTTTCTATTTCTTGGTTGAGTAAGATTCCCTCTTCACTTCCCCCAGTAATAACTCCTTGAACTGGTAAAATACCGGTATCCAAATATTTGCTTCGCTGTTGGGAATTTGGAGGACGATTGTAAGGACCTACTAATCCTGTAATTGTATTAACTGTGGTGTCTCCGTAACCCTCTGCTCGCAAAGTTATGGTTTGATTGCCACCAGTACCATCAGATGCAAGTTTGACGGTATAAGTGTAATTGTTTCCTACAATTTTTTTGAGCGAAATTTCTTTGATGTGGCCATAATCATCACCTACTGGGAAGATGTTTATTTGAGCCGTTGATGAATCTGTTGGCACCGTGAGAGTAATATCAAAGCTTATCTCTTCCCCCGGTTTCAAAAAGACATTAACTGTATCTAAAGATAATGATGAATCATCGCTGCTAGTGGTGGAGATGATGTTACTTATATCTTCATCACCAATATTCAGGATGGCTGTTTTTCGATCCCCAAGGGTTGCGCCACCTGTCAAGTTTCCTAAAGATAAATTAACAGTTTCTCTCGCTTCTGCTAAATTATCGCTCCTGATAGGAATAGTGATGTGTTTCTCGATTTCTCCATCAGCGAAATTGACAATAATAGGAATATCATCAAAATCTTCATTAGCGATCGCAGTACCGTTTGTTAAATAAACTGTAGCGCTAACATTGCCGAAATTGCCGTCGCTACGAATAATTGTAGCGGATAAAGTCGGAACTCCTAATTCAAAAGTATTAAATTCAGCTTGAGCAAATTCTAATTTACCAGGGTTAGAACTTTGATTTATATCAAAATTGTGATTATTTCCAGCAAATTCAATTAACTGTTTTCCGGTGTCGGTTTGATGCCAAGTATGAGTATTACTTACTTCTTCAAAAAGTGTTCCTTTAGTTACTGCACTTTTGACGTGAAAAATATTATCATTGCCATCGGCATCGCTAATTTTAGCTAAACATAAATCCTCCATCCCGAATACACTACTATCACTAGTTCCCTCAACCAATTGCATCATTTGAATTGCGTTGTCGGGGTTAGTTGATACTAGGGAAAATAAAGGACGCTTGTCACTATCAACTGTTGATTTTTTAAATACTTCCTCCATTGTACCTTGGGGAATCAACTTCAAAGCAAAGTTATTTCCAGGATTAATATTAAAAGTTTTTATATCCTCATAATTTACCGATTTTTTATTACTTTCTCCCAAGTTTTCCGTAAAATTAGCACCTTCTTCAGCATCACTAATGACAGTATAGGACGCCGCCGAATTAGTTAAAGCAGGGCGAGCAGCTTCTTTAATATATTCATCGAAATGGGGATTTAAATCTTCCACTCCTGCAATATTAATAATAGGGAATTCGCTGTTATAACCACCTTTATAAAATAAAAAATCAATGGTAAATGGACTAGTATCATCTACAGGAAATAAACCATTATCAATTATATTTTTATTGAAATTAACCGGAGTAACTTCTGAATCTGATATTTTACCGGCAAAATCTGCTTCTAAAGTAAGAGGAATAACTTGAGAAGATGCTTTGAATATGGGATATTTAAAATTTACCGTAAGATTATTTTCAAGAGATAAAAAATTTTGATTTAATAAATTATTAGTTGGTAAAATATTGAAAATTTCAATATTTGGTACAAGATTTTCTAGACTATCCATAATATTTTTAGGACTTACACAACTGGCACATTTTTTTGTAGGGGCACGTGACCGAAATATTTTAGATTTAAGATTTTAGATTTTGGATTGAATATTGATTGGTTGAGGGGCCCCTAGTTTTAACTATGGAAAAATCCTGCGGATGTCAAGCACGGACACGCTGCGAAGACTGTTAATCCAAAATCCGAGGGGCCCCTAAATTTATTTATGGGGACAATCCAAATATGTCCTATCGGACACGCTGCGCTAACGTAAATCCAAAATCCAAAATTGATTGACGGGAACCCATTAAAAATTTAAAGTGGGAACCCTGTGAGCTTTTGATTGATTTTTAATGTAAAAATAAGGCTGCTCAGGGTACGGCACCATCCAAGTCTTGTGACAATCGCGGCCATTCCTGATTTTATTAAATAATATTTACGTCATGGTTGAATGTAGCTTGTGAAGCAGCTTTGATATTCATATTTAGATATAAAAAGACTTTGTATTATTTTTTCCTAAATAGGGTGCCATGGAATGTAGTTTCACGCACAATTTTCATTGAGATGAAATTATAATTATCGGTTGAATTTATTTGATGAATTGTATTAGGTTACTTGAAGCGCCATTATGAATTACACCTAAAAGCACGCGGGAAAACTCACGCCCCGCATATTAATATCGGGGCGGAAATTTGACACGAGCAATTTTAATTGCCGTGAAATGGTATTATTAGATTATGGCTTTTAAGCCAAATTTTTTGTCCATAATCCACGGTTGAAAGCACTGGGATATTTTTTGTGGACTAAGTATCAGGAAAGCTTCTATGTAGGGTTATCCCCAGGACGGAGCCGTTCTACTTGGAGACATAGAAGTGTTGAATTAAACTGCGAAACAAGTAAGCGAGTCTGTTCGCGAAGCGTGTCCGAAGGACATAAGTCCGAATCCTGATTGTCGGTAGAGCAGTTCTCCTAAAAGCTAGAAAAGTTTAGCCAGATAGCTGTTCTATGCAAATAGAACCGAGCGACAAGCTATGCCTAACTTCTAGCCAGAACCCGCGTCTATTTATAGCGCGGAGTGGCTCAGCATAACTTGAGTTGTGCAGCCCGTCATTTCATGACGGGCTGCCCAGTTTCCCCACGAGTTTATTCTCTAGGTGAGGCTGGTTGTTCCAATCAATTGACTTTTGCCATGCTCAGGACTTATCTAAGACAATATTATCGGCATTAAATCACGAATATTGGAAAAAAATATAAAGAAATGTTGAGAGCTATATAGCGATACAAAAAATAAATTTCAAGCAGTTATGGTAGAAATCATGGTAATTTTGTAATCATGGTTCGCGCTCCATACTCATTTCAACATTAACGTGCTGCCTTTAATCGCAACAGAGGGGAAATCAAGATAAGCATCGTTGAAAGGTGGTGAACTGTGAGACTCATGTAAATAAAACTGCGTAAATCCTGTTGAATATAGCATTTCATCAATAATGCAGGATTAAAGATGAGTAACAATCTAGCTATAAAACTTCGTTCTGGAACCCAGCAATCTCATGCTGCGACGGAAAATATCGGTTTTATGAAATGTTTCGTCAAAGGAGTTGTCGATAGAAACTGCTTTGCGAAATTTTTAAGTAACTTATATTTTGTTTACAGTGAATTGGAAGCAGCACTCGAAAGTCATAAAAACCATCCTTGTCTCAGAGTGCTTTACTTTCCTGAACTTAATCGTAAAGCCAATTTAGAGAAGGATTTAGAATTTTACTATGGCTCCGATTGGCAAAATCAAATTAAACCCTTAGCCGCAGCTGAAAATTACATTTCCCGGATTCGCGAAGTGTCAGCCAAAGAGCCAGAATTATTAATAGCCCATGCCTACACTCGTTACATGGGAGATTTATCTGGGGGGCAGATGTTGCAAACAGTAGTCCAATCAACCTTGAATTTAGAAGGTTATCAAGGCACATCTTTTTATAACTTCGAGCAAATTCCCGACAAAACAGCATTTAAAAACAAATATCGTCAAGCACTCGATACAGTCGCAGTTAACGATACAACAGCCGATAAAATCGTTGCAGAAGCCAACCATTCATTCCACTTCAATATGCAGATAGCTAAGGAATTAGAAGAAACTTTAATCAAATCTATCGGTGAACTAATGTTTCACAAGCTGATTAATTCTCAAAATACCGATAGTACAAAAATCGCTAAGAATTAATTGGAGATGGGGGAGATAGGGAGAACAAAAAAGTTTTTACTTCTTACTTCTTACTTCTTATACCAATTCTGTATGAGGCTGCGCCTACTCGAATCAGCCTCGAAGGCGTATCGCTACTTGTACAAAGCCAACGGAGGTTGGCTAAATTCGGCGCATCTTTATAAATATTTGGTATTACTCCCCCAACCGCTTATCGATTACCTATAAAATTTCTCCCCCTCTACCCCACGCCACCCTTCGGGTATCTCCTAAGCCCTAAGTCCCTCCGGGACGACCTTCGGTACGGGCATACAACGCGTACGGAGACGCTCCGCGTACGCGTTGTGACTCGTCAGAGTAACAGCAACAGCGAGTGGGGGAGACCCCCTGCTCTGCGCGCTGCTTCACTTGCTACAAGTCGGGAAACCCGCCCAAGGCAGTGGCTCCTCCCTCAACCCCGGTAATCATAAAGCCGAGAAGGGAGTACCTCTTCTTATTCCCAACAAATAACAACTAACAACTAATAATTCAATGGTATTTCAATTTCCTGGCGTTAAATTTGACTTAGATATCATTAAAAAGTACGATACCGCTACACCGAGATATACTAGTTATCCACCAGCTACAGAGTTGAGAGAAGACTTTACCGCAAAGGATTTTAAAGAAGCTATTTCTGCCTCAAACCACAGAAAAACTCCCCTATCGCTGTATTTCCATATACCTTTTTGTGAAAATGCTTGTTACTACTGTGGTTGTAATACTGTAATTTCTCAGAAAAAAGAGATTGCTATTCCTTATGTAGAGCATGTGATTCGAGAAATCCAGCAAACAGCCAAGTTGATAGATTCTAATAGAAAAGTGGTGCAAATGCATTGGGGAGGAGGAACCCCGAATTATTTGAACATACACCAAATAAAACAACTTTGGGGAAACATCAATCAATACTTCAATCTCGATGCTTCTTCAGAAGTTTCCATTGAAATTAATCCTACATCTGTTGATAGAGACTACATTTTATTTCTGCGAGAAATTGGATTTAATCGTATTAGTTTCGGTATTCAAGATTTTAACGATCGCGTACAAGTAGCGGTAAATCGCGTTCAATCGGAAGAAACGCTGTTTAATGTAATGGATTGGATTCGAGAAGCTGGATTTAAAAGTGTAAATGTGGACTTAATTTACGGTTTACCTTATCAAACTTTGCACGGCTTTTGGAAGACTGTAAAAAAGACGATCAAATTAGATCCCGATAGAATTGCTGTCTTTAACTTTGCTTACGTACCTTGGCTCAAACCATTACAGAAAAAGTTGCCAGTAAATGAACTTCCCCAGCCTCAAGAAAAATTAGAAATCTTCCGTTTGACAATCGAGGAACTTACCGCCAATCAGTATCAATTTATCGGTATGGATCACTTTGCTAAAGCCTCCGACGAATTGGCGATCGCACAAAGTAATGGTAGCTTGGGACGCACTTTTCAAGGTTATACAACTCATGCAGAAACCGAATTATTTGGTTTTGGTTCGACATCGGTAAGTTTGCTCAGGGATGCTTACGCTCAAAACCATAAAAAACTCAAAGATTATTATCAAGCAGTAGAAGCGGAAGTTTTACCAATTAGTAAAGGATTCAAATTAAGTGGCGATGATATTCTCAGAAGAGACGTAATTATGTGTATCATGTCCGGCAGAACTTTGCATTTTTCAGATATTGAATCAAAATATCAAATTAATTTTCATGAGTATTTCTCCCAAGAATTAGAAGCATTAAAATTGTTAGAAGCAGATGGACTGATTAACTTATCAACAAATCAAATCCAGGTGAGTGAAATAGGTAGATTGTTAGTCAGAAATATTGCAGTCATCTTTGATTCTCGTAAAACTATACAAAAAAATAAATTCTCTCGTTCAATTTGAAACAACTTAGTTATAAATTGCCACAACTGGCACATTTTCACTTGTAGAATGTGTCACGCACCAACCTAATATTGTGACATTTACGTAAGTCCTGTTTGTACTGTACTCAATCAATAATTACGATAAATTGTATAAAGTATTATGAGTCGAACAACCTACCTTCATTATATAAATAGGAAATTGTTCGACTCCCAGTATAAATATATCTTTTGAGTATCTACAACCCGGAGTATTTTACCCCCTGATGAAATTAATTAACAAGTAATTTTTACAACCCTTTTGTGAACTAAAATTTAATCAAAAATAAAAATAACTATAGTACTTCTACTTGATTAAAAAAACTCTGTATATTCCCTATTCCTTATTCCAATATACATATTTTCAATCCTCATAATCCTAGAGCATAGACCTTTTAGCATAGATAATTTAAAATGTAAATTCTTAAATATAAAAATAAATATTTAGTTAAAAAGAGTACTGAATAGCCGTTGTTCTCTGCGTACAATAATTATAGATGACCAAAGTTGTCAGCAGAGGACTTCTTGTGCCATATAAGACAAAAACGAGAATTTCATTGATTCGTTTGACTGCACTTGCTTCTCACTTTACGGCTATTTTATCCTGTTATTTCTTACTATTATTTTCTACTCCTATTATTTGGGCACAATCACCTAACGATGCCACAATTAATCTTTATATTTATAAATTTAAGAGTATAGATGAAGAGGAACGACACAGAGCAATAGAATCGCTACAACAAATAGGCTCGCCAGCAATACCAGCTTTGATAAAAGCGTTACAAAGCAAAGATATGTGGGTGCGCTCTCTCGCTGCGATCGCAATAGCTAGAATAAAAAAAAATACAAAAGTATCTTTGCCATCTCTTCAGCAAACATTACAGGATAAAGAGCCGTTAGTTCGTTACAGCGCTGCACTTGCCTTAAGTTATATTGGTGGCAAGCAAGCTGGTTTAGCTGCACCAATTCTGATCCAAGCATTACAAAATAACTCACCATTAGTTCGTCGTCGTGCAGCTTTGGCATTAGGGAATATAGGTAAACCCAAAACCGCAATTCCAGCTTTAATACAGGCTTTGCAAGATGCAGATGAATCAGTTCGTAACGGTGCTGCCTCTGCAATAAATAGTATCGCTGCAACAGATATTCCAGCTTTCAGTAAAATAGTTCGTAATAGTACAAGAGTACACATTTTCATTAAAGCATTGCAGGATAAACAAGTATCAGTTCGCTACATCGCTGCATTTACTTTAAATTACATAAATCATTCAAAAAGGGCTTTTGCGACACCAAGCTTGATTAAAGCATTGGAAGATGAATCATCATTAGTTCGTCAACGTGCAGCTTTTGCACTAGCGAATATCAAGAAAACTGATTTGGGAGTTAAAGCCTTAATAAAAGCTTTGAAAGATGAAGATCAGTCAGTTCGTTATAGCGCTGCATATGCTTTACATCACATCGGAGTAAAAGCCCTTCCTAGTTTAATTGGAGCATTACAAACAGATCAAGTCTCAGTAAAAAGCGAGATTGCCGAGATTTTAGGCGGAATCGGCTCGCGAGCAACTCCTGCAATTCCATACCTAATTAAAGCATCGCAACACAAAAATATAAATCTTCGTGCTAATGCAATTTATGCTTTGGGTAGAATTGGTAGCGAAAATAAAGTTGTTTCTTCTACAATTATTGAGGCATTAAGAGACGAAAACGAAGAAGTTCGTGTTAATGCTCTTTATGCTATGGGTGGTATCGGAGTAAAAGCAAAAGCTGCTGTTCCCACTTTGAAAATACTATTGGAAGATAACAACAAAAAAATTCGTTTGCAAGCTGCCGAAGCTTTAGGTAAATTTCCTTCAGATGCCAGAAGTATCGTTCCTGAATATATTGCTAATTTAAGCCATGAAGAAGCATCAGTCAGAGCCGAATCGGCTCAATTACTTGGTGTAATCGGAGAAGAAGCAGAAGATAGCGTACCAGCATTGATAAAATCCATGCAGGATGAAGATTCAGATGTACGTTTAAATGCAGTTGAAGCCTTAGGTAGAATGAGAATAGATGCTCGAACTAGCATACCTCAATTAATTGTGGCTTTGCAGGATATAGATAGTTTGGTTGCAAATCAAGCTGCTGTAGCTATAAGTAATATAGCTCTTAGCTATGGAGAAAATGCAGAAGAATTATCGGATTCCGACTTAGACAAAGCAATCTCACAACTAGATGATGTGCGAAAAATCTTCGGAAATTTTGAAGATACAGAAAGTTTAACTATGGCAATAAATTCTCTCAGGGCAGAAAGATTATTGCGTCAGTTGGATTAATCATTTTTAGGGAATAATATCATTTCTGGTTAAACGAGCACCAATCTGTGAGGGCTGGTAATGGGTAATGGGTAATGGGTAATGGGTAATGGGTAATGGGTAATGGGTAATG
>ERZ1740059.789-NODE-789-length-16208-cov-6.095153_pt1 | contig 16208 bp, 17 predicted proteins | sample MGYA00581744_ERZ1740059 | MGnify/ENA primary metagenome ERZ1740059 (study PRJEB43018, sample SAMN04849738) | marine metagenome | isolation source: floating plastic debris | place: Pacific Ocean | collected 2008-08-28 | study: EMG produced TPA metagenomics assembly... | reverse complement strand
CGAGATGGCGCACAATTTCGCTCCCCTCAAACTCACGGTGAGCTTCCGCTAAGATGTGGCGGTATGTGCAGTGAGCCTGCGAGCTCGCGTCATGCTCCAAGGCGACCTCCGGCGGATAGCCTTCGTAGATCGCGTGCCCGTGACGCAGCACTGCATCGAAAGTGTCGAGGTATGGTGAGATGCGGTCCATGACCGTTTCAATGTTGGTATCCACTGCGCAAGCCTCGCTTGGTTGTTTGCAGCACTATATCCCTCTCGCGACAAAACGGAAGAAAATTATTCCTTTAATTATTCCTGCCACCGTTTGGCCGCTGCCTTCCGGGCAATTTCTGACCGCTGCTCCGGCGTAAGCTTCTTGGCCCGTGCCGCGCCACCCTTCTTGCCCATGGACACTGCCGCCGGGTCTTTCCCGTCGTCGGTCTCGTACTCTTCCTCGTCCTCGCCGGTGGCGATGCGCATTACCTTGACCGCATTGCCAATCACATCGGCGGGACGGTTCTGGCCTTTCGGTCCTTTGGGCATGAAACCTCCTATGCTTCACGCTAAGCATATAGGCATCGCGTGCGGGAGGCGATAGCAGCCGTCAGATTTCAAAGTGATGCACTACCCGATATCCGCTCGCGAAATTGACGCCAAACCCCTAAATCAGCGGTATGCGAGACGAATTCGATCCCCAACCTCTTCGGTTCACCGAGCCGGTCTGCCTGGTCGGCGGGGCCGTCATTGATGGCGCCGCGCTCGAGCTGGCGTTGGGTTTCGCCGAGAAGATGGTCGCCGCCGACGGCGGCGCAAACGAGTTCTTGCCTGGCGAGGCCTACGCGAGCGAAGCACAGCGCCTCGCCGCTGTGATCGGAGATATGGATTCCGCAAAGAACCTCGATCATTGGCGCGCCGACGATCTTGTCGAGGTTGTCCATCTTCCCGAACAGGACAGCACTGATCTCGAAAAAGTCCTCAGGAGCGTCGAGGCGCCTCTTCTGCTGGGTCTGGGGTTCCTCGGGGCCCGCTTTGATCACACGCTCGCCGCCACTCACGCGCTCTTACGTCACCCGGGGTCTCCGGTGATCTTGATTGGGGAGGTCGATCTGATCTTCTTGGCGCCCAAGGTGTGGCGAGCGCGGATGAAAGCGGGAGATCGCATCTCGATCTATCCGCTGCGTCCCGGTCGAGCCTTGGTTTCGCAGGGGTTGCGCTGGCCGCTTCAGGGGCTCGACCTTGCGGCGGGAAGCCAAATCGGCACTTCCAACGAAGCGATCGCCGACGAGGTCTCGATTGAGTTTGACGGCCGCGACGCGGCGATCATTCTCCCTCGCACGCGCTTGAAAGCGGCTATCGACAGTTTGGCGGAGGTGGAGCGTTGAGTGAGCGCGACGGCGCAGCGTTGGTCTTGTTCTCTGGCGGCCAAGATTCGGCGACGTGCCTTGCCTGGGCGCTGAACCATTATGAGCGCGTCGAGACTTTGGGGTTCGACTATGGTCAGCGCCACCGTGTCGAGCTTGATGTCCGCCTGGATTTCCTTCGGGCGTTGCCCATTGCTTTCCCCGAGTGGGGACGCCGTCTCGGTGAAGACCATCGCCTCGACGCCGGGGTGCTGGGACAGCTCGGCGCGACCGCGATGACCGACGATATTGCGATCGAGATAACGGAAGCCGGTCTCCCGAACACTTTTGTGCCGGGTCGAAACCTCTTGTTCTTCACTCTTGCGGGCGCGCTCGCCTATCGGCGCGGGCTCCGCAACATCATCGGCGGCATGTGCGAAACCGACTATTCGGGCTATCCCGATTGCCGGGACGATACGCTCAAAGCGCAACAGGTCGCGTTGTCGCTCGGGCTGGATCGGTCGATGGTGATCCACACGCCTTTGATGTGGACGGACAAGGCGGGCACCTTCGCCCTGGCCGAAGAACTTGGCGGCGCTTCGCTGCTCGACCTGATCCTCGAGCACACCCACACTTGCTATCTTGGCGATCGATCAACGCGTCATGAGTGGGGCTATGGCTGCGGAACCTGCCCAGCCTGCGAGTTGCGCGCCGAAGGCTGGCGGCGCTATCAGGCTGCGAAATGACCTATTCGGTAAAAGAGATGTACTTCACCCTCCAGGGCGAAGGGGCGCACACGGGGCGCGCCGCTGTTTTCTTGCGGTTCGCTGGCTGTAACCTCTGGTCAGGGCTGGAGCGCGACCGCGGATCGGCGATCTGCCAATTCTGCGACACCGACTTCGTCGGCACGGATGGCCCTGGCGGCGGCAAGTTTCGCGACGCCGAAGCGCTAGCGGCGGCGGTTGCGCGGAAATGGCCGGGCGGCGCTCGCAAATACGTCGTCTGCACGGGGGGGGAGCCGTTGCTTCAGATCGACAATGCGCTGATCGACGCCCTTCATGACGAAGGCTTCGAGATCGGCGTCGAAACCAATGGGACGATCGCGGCGCCTGCGGGTTTGGATTGGATCTGTGTCTCGCCCACAGCCGCCTCGGCGCTGAAGCAGACCTCCGGCGATGAGCTGAAACTGGTCTTTCCGCAGACAGCGCCCGAGGCGGCGCCGGAAAACTTTGATGCGCTGGATTTTCGGCATTTCTTTCTTCAACCGCTTGACGTGGCCGGCGATCCGGACCAAACGGCGCGGCACGTTCAGCAGACTGCCGAGTATTGCCTCGCGCATCCGCGTTGGCGGCTCGGCCTGCAGACCCACAAGATGATCGGCCTTCCCTGAAGGGCGGGCTCAACCGGGGGTTTTTCCGCCCCACTGGGAGATCGACAGATGCGTATCTACAAGGAGTTCGCGTTCGACGCGGCTCATCACTTGCCCCATGTTTTTCCGGCAGGGCATCCAAACCATCGCCTCCATGGTCATTCCTATCGCGTCCGTTTGACGCTTGAGGGAGAGCCGGATCCTGAGTCCGGTCTCATTCGGAACCTCGGCGACCTGGTCGAGTGGATTTCGATACTGCGCGAGGCACTCGATCACCGTTACCTGAATGAAGACGTGCCGGGCCTTGAGAAGCCGTCGATCGAGACGATCGCGGTCTGGATCTGGCGGCGGCTTAAGCCGGATTTGCCAGAGCTGGCGCAAGTCGGCGTGTATCGAGATAGCGCAGGTGAAGGCTGCGAGTATGAGGGAGGTCTAGAATGAGCGGCGTGTTGGGAAAGCAGGCGGATCTGCCCGCCTCGCCCGAAGAAGCGGTCTTGGAGGCGGCGCCGAACCCGCATAAGGGAGATCTCTATCTCGCGCGGTATGTCTGCCCCGAATTCACGTCGATCTGTCCAGTGACGGGGCAGCCGGATTTCGGGCATCTCGTGATCGATTACGCGCCTGATGAGCACCTCGTCGAATCGAAGTCGCTCAAGCTGTTTCTACACAGCTTTCGCAATCATGGCGGCTTTCACGAAGAGTGCACGATCACCGTCGCCAAACGAATGATCGCCTGCGCGCAGCCGACATGGCTGCGCATTGGCGGATACTGGTATCCTCGCGGCGGGATTCCGATCGACGTCTTTTGGCAGTCGGGCGAACCGCCCAAAGGCCTGTGGCTGCCGGATCAGGGCGTTCCCCCCTATCGCGGCCGAGGATGACCCCGGCTAGTCCTTGGTCTGAGCCTTCAGACGGCTGCGAATGTAGGATGCGCTGAAACCGCCATCGTTGGCGCGCCAAGGGCGCGTCTCTTGTTCGCCGCGGTCGAACTTGACGTCATTCGCCATCGTGTAGCCCGCCCGACCATTCCGGCACCAAGCGAGCGTGACCAAACCGCGGGACTGCAGTCTGTCGCCGCGATAAATCTCGGCCACGCAATTCAGTGGCGCATGGCGCTCGCTGATCGCGACGGAAAACCCCCCGACGGACAGGTCGGTGACATCCGCCTGAATGCCGTTCAGAGTAGCGGTGTAAATGGCGCTCGACTGACGCAGGCTACGTCGAGAATGCCTCCGCATTTCTTCTGGCCCCGGCGTATGATCTTGGGGAGCTATAGATCTCCGAGTCGCGTGATGAGCTTTTTTAAACAACGCCATAACGTCCAACACCCATTAGGTCGCAACAAACTCAATCTCCTGACGAGAGGAGAACTTGTCGGCGTTCCTCAATTTCGCCGCCAAGTGCGCTAATCTGTGCAAAACGCGTGCTAGCTGTCGACGAGGGGAGAGCCGCCTTGAGCCTATCCAAGACTGCGATTTTTCCCATTTTGAGCGGAGTTGTGTTTCTTTTTGGCGTCTCTGGCGCCTTAAGTCGGGACTCATCCGTCCCTGTGTCTTGCAAGTGGGGAACGCTCGGGCAGGAGCGTGTCTATCTTTGCCCGGAGTATGACCCGAACGGCGTTCGGGTATGGCGCATAGTCGACAGACGGCCTGTCGCGGCTGTGAACCAGGGCGCGCAAGGGTGGTATGACCCTGCCTACCAACGAGATCTGCCGCCGCCGCCCGCGCCAAGAGCGCGCGCCGAGCCCGAGTCCTCGGGGACGGGCTGGCGGCCAAGAGTACGACCACGGGTCGGCGTCGGAGTAAACTCAAGCGGAGATGTCGGCGTCGGCGCAGGCGTCGGGATTGGTCTGGGTATTCTGGACCTCGGGGTCCGGCTTTACGACTAACCCGATCAGGACCCGCCGCCGAACTGCGCCTCCCAAGCTTCGCGCTGGGCGTCGTCGATTTTCCCGAACAGATTGTCAGGCACCGTGAATGTGTGGCCTGGCGGCAGAGCTGTCAGAGCGTCTTTGGCGGATCTGGGCCAGTCCAGGAGCGCGTCTTCCTCGAGGCCAAGCGCCGCCGCCATCTTGTCTGCGGCGTCGGGAATGAAGGGCTTTGAGATGATTGCGTAAAGCCGGATCAGGTTCAGCGCCGTTCGGATCTGAACAGCCGCCGCCGCTTCATCGGTCTTGAACACGGCCCAAGGCTCCGCCTTCTGCAGATACTCGTTGCCCGCAACCCACGCGGCCCGCAACTCTTGCGCCGCCTTGCGAATTTCGATCGCCTCCAGAGCCTCGACGTATGCGGTGAGCCGCTTGTCGAGTTCGCGAGCCAGTTCGTCCTCCAGCGCTCCGAGCTCTCCTCCTTGTGGCGCGACTTCGCCGAATTTCGATCGGCAGAACTTCGTGACGCGGCTGACGAAGTTGCCCAAAACGTCCGCGAGATCCTTGTTCACCCCATTTTGGAAACCTGCCCATGTGAAGTCGCTATCCGAGCTTTCAGGAGCGTTCGACAGCAGCCACCATCGCCAATAGTCCCCTGGCAGCAGGTCTAGCGCCTGGTTCATGAAGACGCCGCGTTTCTGGCTGGTGGAGAACTTGCCGCCCTCATAGGTCAGCCAATTGAAGCTCTTGATATGGTCGACGAGCTTCCAGGGCGCCGTCTGCTCGCCGTCGCCGTCGACCGAGTTGATCCCCATGATCGTGACGGGGAAGCTCAGGGTGTGAAACGGCACGTTGTCCTTGCCCATGATTTGAACGTAGCGGACGTCCTCTCCGCCTCGGTCGCTGCGCCACCACCGCTCCCAAGCAGTATCGTCCTGACCCGTCGCCTCCGCCCATTCCGCTGTCGCTGCGATGTACTCGATCGGCGCGTCGAACCAGACGTAGAAGACCTTGCCTTCCATGCCGGGCCAGACGTCCTCGCCCTTTTTGACCGGCACGCCCCAGTCGAGGTCGCGCGTGATCCCGCGGTCTTGCAACCCGTCTCCGTCATCGAGCCATTTCCTGGCGATTGACGTCGACAGAACCGGCCAGTCCGTCTTGGAGTCGATCCACGCACGCAGTTTGTCGCGCATCTCCGATTGGCGAAGGTAGAGGTGCTTGGTTTCGCGAACCTCGAGGTCGGTCGAGCCGGAGATCGAGGAGCGCGGATCTATCAGATCGGTCGGGTTGAGCTGCTTGGTGCAGTTCTCGCACTGGTCGCCGCGCGCTCGGTCGAATCCGCAGTTCGGGCAGGTGCCGATGATGTAGCGGTCGGGCAGAAAGCGGCCGTCCGCGTTCGAATAAACCTGCTTCTCCGAAACCTCTTTGATCAAGCCGGCTTCGGCCAGTTTGCCGGCGAACGCCTGAGTGAGCTTGCGGTTCTGGGGCGAGGACGATCTGCCAAAGAAGTCGAATGACAGCCCAAAGCCCTCGCCCAGCTTCTTTTGCACCTCGTGCATTTCCGCACAGTATGCGGCCACGTCCTGTCCCGCCTCCGCCGCGGCCAGTTCGGCTGGCGTGCCGTGCTCGTCGGTCGCGCAAATGAACATGACCTCGTGGCCGCGCTGGCGCATGAAGCGCGCGTACGCGTCGGCGGGCAGCATCGAGCCGACGAGGTTCCCAAGTTGTTTGTCGCCATTGATATATGGCAGGGCCGAGGTGACTAGGACGCGGCTCATTCGACTGCTCCGATTGGTTCGGCGGGAGCTATAGTCCAAGGACGGCGCAGTGGCGAGCGTTAGCGCGTCGGCGTGTCGTCTCCGCGATCAAACAGGCGACCGATCACCATCGTCGTGCGCGGCAGCCAGCGATAGCTGGCGCGCGCGGTCGGAGAAGGCCGCCGCGTCATGCGATAGAGGCCGAACAGGATCAACGCGATGTGGGCGACAGATATGTAGAGCCACAGAGCGTTGGGTCCGTAGAGGACGATGAGCTCCGCCGCCAATGTCGGACTGATGATCGCGCCGACGGCGAACATGAAGATCAACGACGCGTTCAGCTCGACCACGAAGTCTTCGGGACAATAGTCGTTGGCGTGCGCGACGCTCACGGAATAAAGCGGCATCGTCGCCATGCCGAAGATGAGCGATCCGATGATGAGCAGAGTGGGGTTCGACGTCATCACTCCGGTCGAGAGCGTGAAGCATACGATGATGGCGGCGATCGACAACCAGATCAGAACGTAGCGGCGGTCGAACTTGTCGGCGAGCCAGCCGGCGGCCGGTTGCGCCAGCGCGCCGCCCAGCATCGCCGCGGCGAGAAACAAGGCGAGGTCGGTTTTGCTCAGGGACAGCTCGGCCGCATAGATCGGACTGACCATCCGGAAACTCGAACTTGTCGCGCCGACGACGATGACCCCGAGCGCGCCGAGCGGCGACAGTTTCAACGCTCGGATCGGCCGCAGTCTTGGGCGCTCGGGCGAGGGCGGCGGCTTCGCGGTGGTCAGGGACAACGGCGTCAGCGAGATCACGGCGATAATCGCGACGACCACATACGAGATGTAAACGCCGGGATCGAGCTGAATAAGAAGCAGTTGCGAGCCGACGGCTCCGGACATGTCGACGATCCTGTACGTCGAGAGAACGCGGCCCCGGTTCGAGTTCTGGAGCTTCGCCTGCAACCAGCTTTCCACCACCGTGTAGCTGCCGGCGACCGTCAACCCGCCGCCGATGCGGAAGATCATCCAGGCGATCGGATCGACCCAAATCGCGTGCAGAAGGATCGAAACGACGCCGATGGCGGTCAGGGTCGCGAACGCGCGGGAATGACCTGCTCGCGAGACCAGCACCGGCGCCGCGATGCACCCAATGAAGAAGCCGAGAAAGTGCGCCGAGCCCAAAAGGCCGATTTCTCGTGTGGAGAAGCCGGCTTCGGCGCCGGCCAGAGCATCCAGCGGGCCCAGCACACCGATCCCGAGTTGCACCAGGGCGATTGAAACAAAAAGGGCCGCGAAAGAGACGAGGGCGCGCATAGGACTTCAATTGTTCGCCAGAACGGCGTTGCGCTCTCAGTTATGTCCGACGCGTGGCGTCTGGCCAACGCAATTGGGACGAAAGGCGCCTCTTTTCGATCATACTGCCGGCTCACGCGTTGGTTTCGCTTAATACACGCCTTATTGTTCGTCAGGTCGAATCCTAGGGGAGGCCGGGTTTATGAAGTTCCGCTTAGTCGCACTGACCGCTTTCGCGCTCGGCGCGCTTGCGACAGCAGCATCCGCCAACGGAATCTGCGACATGACGGTCGAAGACACGGTATGGGGAGAACGCGCTCGTCCAGCGGATGGCCGTTTCGTACGCCATGACGGCCGCGGCTCCGGTCAGTTTCGGGTGTGTTTTGAAGCGCGCGCCAACGGCTACGTTTCGCTCTGGGACGAGTTGCCCTTGGGGCGCGCGTCGGCGGAGCTTTTAGCGCCGCCGAACCCCAACCGAGAGGGAGTTCGAGCCCTCAAGGTCACGCGCGGCGAGCGCGCATGTATGGGGCTCGGCAAAGCCGACGGATATTATCTCGCGATGATCAAGGACCTTGCGGGCACTGGCCGACTGCAGCTGGTGTATTCGAGAACAGCGGCCGGGCAGGGCGACGGCAATCGCACGATCGGATCGTCCAGCGTCGTCAACGGCTTGATCGCGAGCGGCGCCGGCGCGATCTCCGCTGGTCGCGCGGGCGGATGGGCGAACGACAACCCTCCGGACGGGATAAACTGCAAAGGTCACAAGCGGCTGACATATGAGTACACGGTCGAGTAGATGACGCGGCTTGGCCTGGCGCTTGCGCTGACGGTCGGGTTGGCGAGCACGCCGGCCCCCGCCGTGGACTGCGCGCTCGGGGGCTGTATCGACGTGTCTCGGCTGCCAAAGAGCCAAGCGGTCGACTGGCGCGATTTGGTGGCCCGCGCCCAACGGTTCTTCGGCGTGTCCGCCAACGCCTACATCGTCAGTTCGTCCGCGATGCGCGCTTCCCTGCCGTACATGCTGCCGCGGCAAGCGGCGGTCTCGGTCGATCAGATCCACATACCGGAGATCTACCACGCCCAGATCGAGGCGCAGCACGTCGGCGAGCGGCACTTTGTCTGGCACTACATCATCGGGCATGAGATGGCGCATGGGTATCAGTACCGACTGCGCCTGGTGGAGGCGATGTCCGGCCCGTTCGACAGCGTCGTCGCGGCCGAACTGCACGCTGATTTTCTGGCTGGCTTCTTTATCGCTCGAGAGTATGGGCTTGAGGTTGCGGCGATTGATCAGCTCTTGCGCGAGATCACGCGACTGCCGACGGGAAAGCCTGGGGATCGACAGTATCATGGCGAACCCACCCAGCGCTTTTTCATCGCCATGCAAGGCGCCCTTTACGCCTTGAAACGCCCGACGCCCAGCCGCGAAGACGCCAGCGCCAAGGGTCTCGAACTGGCGTTTGATCTGGCGCCCAACCCAATCGCAAACTGATGGCCCCGCGGCGCTCTGAGGCGCTGGCGGTTAAAAGCCCCAGGTTTCGCAAGCGAGGTCGAACAGCTTCGTTTGACGTCGCGTTATCGCGTCTTCATTCCAGACGGGTTCCAGAAGGATCTGTGAGGTGAGCGCAAAGGGCGTCACGCCGCCCTTTGCGAGATAGCGCGACTTCTTCGTCTCAAAGTCGTAGTTGCCCGCCTTATTGTTCGTGCGTTTCGGCAGCAGAGTGAGATTCCCCAGTCGACTCGCCAGCTTTTCGCGCCGTCGTTTGTCTGGGAAAAGGCGCACCCAGGAACTGTTGGGCGGCGGGTTTTGCGGAAGCACATGCTCCACGGTGACCGAACTCAGGTCATAGTCCATGCCGCGGTCCGACAGCCGCTCATCGAGACGGATCAGAACAATCCGCCGGATATGCTCCTTGGTGTAGATCGGGCCGTCGAGAACGCTGCGGCAAGTCTTTTTGTCGTTGTGCGACGGCTCGAGCATGTCGCAAAGCTCGGCGACCGAGGCGTCTTTGCGGATCGCCTTGATCAGATCTCCGTATCTTTGCGTTCGCATATTGGGCTGCGCGGATTGGATGAACAGCGCGTAGGCCATCCGTTCCAGCGCCCTGAGAAACGCGATCGCATCGTCGGCGTTGCGATTGGTTTGAACGAAAAAAGCGATCGCCGGCGCCACCCAGTCCCTGTTGGTCAAACGGTTGAGCGGACGCAACAGGCGGTTGGCGTCTTCCGAACGGCTGGGCATCCGCATGTTCGAGGTGATCAGCTCCTGAAACACGCGACCGTAGGCCAGCAGCGTCTTTTCTATGAACCCTTGGGGATCAGAGACCGGATCCATCGTCTCTCTGACCTCGGCGATCATCGATTTGGAGGCTTTCCCGGGCCGATGAATCATTCGGATGTGGCCAAAGAGATTGAAGAACGCCTCATCGCCGAGCGCGGCTTCGAGGTCCTCCCAGTGGTCCGCGTAGATGCTCTGAATGTCCGACGGCATGGCGCCGATCAGCTCCGCCTTCAGAACATCGGTCTCCTTCAGGTCCAGACCGCGGCTGTTCATGACTTCGAACACTTGATAGGCGCCGTTCTCGTCTGCGGTCTTCACCTCGACCAGGATGCAGCGCTCCAGAATGAAGTCGGCCAACCGTTTTCGCTCGGCTGGTGTCATCATCTCAAGCTCGTGGCGCATATGAAGCGCGTTGGCGACCATCTTCTCTTGGGCGGGATTCGCCAGCATGTCAGCTTCGGTGAGCGCCTTGGTGCCCTGAGGTTTCTGGAAGTGGTCGCGGAAGAACTCGACATCCGCCGCTCTTGGCGTCAGAGGCCCGCTATTCTCGCCGCTGAAGAGAATATGGGGTTGAAGCCGTGCGAGCAGGGCGATGTCCAAGTCGCGCATGACGGAGAGCAGAATCGTTGCGGTCGTCAGCCTTTGCTGACCATCGACGACGCTGGCTTCCGCTTGACCCGGCGACTGCACGATAACAATGCTGCCAAGGAAGTATGGAGACGCTTGGCTCATGTCCTGCGGCGCATTGGCCGCCGCGGTCGACAGATCGGATAGGAGAGTGCCGGCTTCTTCCTCGGTCCAGGCGTAAGGACGCTGAAAATAGGGGATGCGGAAGCGGTAGGATTTGGTGAAAAGCTGCGAGAGGGTTCTCTCGCGAGCGGTCAACGAGGCCATGCACCCCTCCTCGGAAAGTCCTCAGACTCCGTTTTAGCGGGGAAATTGCAAGCCGTGCGACGCACCTGCGACCGAAGCACATGTTGAGACGCGCCGGAGCTGTTGCTAAGAGGCGACGGCTCGAAATCGGGCAGCCAATGGAGGAACCGTGGCCCAGAACGGCGCGAACGCGGCAAACGGCGCAAGACCGGAAGACCGCCCCAAGTCGAAATCAATGAAGCCGCTTAAGGCTCTATGGCCTTTCTTGCAACCGCATCGCGCCTTGATCGTCGGCGCTGTGTCGGCGCTCGTGGCCGCGGCTGGCTTCACGTTGCTGTTGCCAATGGCTTTGCGCCGAATGATCGATCTTGGGTTTGACGCCGCAAACGCGGCTTTCATCGATCAGTACTTCATGGCGATGCTGGGCGTCGCTGCGGCTTTGGCGACTGCGACGGCGGCGCGATACTATCTCGTCACGCGTCTGGGCGAGCGCGTGATCGCCGATCTGCGGCGCGCCGTCTACGATCACGTCATCACCATGAGCCCCAGCTTCTATGAGCAGATGCGAACCGGTGAAACGCTCTCGCGGCTGACCACGGACACGACAGTGATCCAGGGCGTGATCGGGTCGACCGCCTCGATCGCCTTGCGGAACGTGCTGGTTCTGGTCGGCGGTTTGGTCCTTCTGTTCATCACCAGCCCATCCTTGACCGGCGGCGTGTTGTTGGTCGTCCCTTTGATCGTCGTGCCGATCGTGGTGTTGGGACGGCGGGTGCGCGTGTTGTCCCGCGAGGCGCAAGACAAGATCGCCGAAAGCTCGGGGGTCGCCGGCGAAACGCTGCAAGCCGCGCCGACCGTGCAAGCCTTTACCTATGAGAGCGCAGCGCAGCGACGCTTCGGCTCCGCGACCGAGGGCGCCTTCGACGCCGCGCGGCGTCGTATTACGGCGCGTGCGATCTTGACGGCGATCGTGATTTTCCTCGTGTTCTGCGCTGTCGTCGGGGTGATGTGGCTTGGGGCGAGAAGCGTCATGTCCGGCGCGTTGTCCGCAGGGGAGCTCGGGCAATTCATTCTCTACGCCGTATTCGTCGCGGGGGCGGTCGGCGCGCTCTCGGAGGTTTGGGGAGAGTTGCAACGCGCGGCGGGCGCGACAGAGCGGCTGATCGAGCTGCTCCAGTCCGTCGACCCGATCCAGGCGCCGGAGTCGCCCATTCCGCCAGCGGCGCCCGCCCGGGGCGAGATCGTGTTCGAGGATGTTGTCTTTTCCTATCCCTCGCGCCCCGAGCAAGCGGCGCTCAACGGACTGAATGTGACGATCAAGCCCGGTGAAACCGTCGCCATCGTCGGCCCTTCGGGCGCAGGAAAGACCACCGTTTTTCAGCTGCTGCTTCGGTTCTACGACCCCAAGTCAGGCTCGGTGAAACTGGATGGCGTTCGGTTGCGGGATATGGATCCGAGCGCGCTGAGAAGCCGGTACTCCGTGGTGCCGCAAGAGCCTGTGATCTTCGCAGAAAGCGCCGCAGCGAATATCCGTTTTGGCCGGCCTGACGCGTCCGACGCCGAGGTGGAAGCCGCCGCGCGCGCGGCGGCTGCGCACGATTTCATCGCAGCGCTGCCCCAGGGGTATGACACATATGTCGGCGCGCGCGGCGTGATGCAGTCCGGCGGTCAAAAGCAACGTATCGCGATCGCCCGCGCCATCCTCCGGGATGCGCCGGTGCTGCTGCTGGATGAAGCGACCTCCGCGCTCGACGCCGAGAGCGAGGGCCTGGTTCAGGAGGCCGTCGAACGTCTGAGCGAAGGACGCACCTCGCTGGTGATCGCGCATCGTCTGGCTACCGTCAAACGCGCCGACCGCATCCTCGTCATCGACAACGGCAGAATCGTCGCTGAAGGCGCACACGACCAGCTGGTCGCCGAAGACGGTCTTTACGCCCGCTTGGCTCGGATGCAGTTCACAGCCGGCCGTGAAGCGGCCTAGACGTCTGGATCAAGCCTTCTTCGCGGCCGCCGGCTTTTCCGGTTTCGATTCGACATGCGGTGAAAAATACATCACCAGGGCGAAGAAGATCAGGTCGAGCATCGTCGCGACGAATGCGAGCGCCAACACCACCATCTGGAAGTTCGACAGCTGGATCAGACCTTCGGTCCACATAAAGGCCGCGATCGCGCAGACGATCACGGGCACGAAGGAAAAGGTGATGTCGAGAAACGAAATGACCGTCAGGCGCCGCGGCGGATGCGACAGGGCCGCGGCCGCGTGGATCGTGACATACGCAAGCATGCCCATCGCGACATAGGCCACGCCCCACATCGCCGCCGCGCCATTGACGACGCCGGGATCGTAGCCCTTCCGAAACACCAGAAGGAAAAGGGCTCCGACGAGTAGACAGGATGTCGCCAACCCAATCAGTCCAATTGATCTGCCAATCCCCGCCATGACGCGACTCTCCGTTTGTAGATTGCCGGGATCATCCGCGCCACGAACGGGAACTCAAGAGCTTCTTCGAGTTTTGGCGCGATCGGTTTTCTGGCGTCGCTTGTTTGACATCCGCGCGCCCTTTCTCGAAGCATTGTCAGCGTGAACCGCGGGATCATTCTCGCAACCCGCAAGACAAGAGGGGACCGTTATGGGATTGTTCGACTTCGTGAAGGCCGCGGGCAAAGCGCTCGGATTCGGCGGCGACGCCAAAGCGGACGACGCGGCCGACGCGATCAAGAAAGAGGTTGAAGGTTTTGGCTTTGACGTCGAGGACCTCGACATTGAAGTCGATGGCGACACAGTCAAAATCGGTGGGAAGACGCCGACCCAGGAGCTGAGAGAGAAGATCATTCTCGCCGCTGGCAACGTCGAAGGCGTGGCCCGCGTCGAGGAGACGATCGAAGCCGCGGATGGCGGCGGCGAGGCGGTGTTCCATACGGTCGAGAAGGGCGACACGCTGTGGGCGATCTCCGCCAAGCACCTCGGCAATGGCGCCAACTACATGCAGATTTTTGAGGCCAATCGGCCGATGCTCAGCGATCCGGACAAGATCTACCCCGGTCAGGTTCTACGGATCCCAAAAGGCTGAAGAGTTCTGTTTGCAGCGGATTCGCCAAAAAAGTGAGTCGCTGGACGTAACGTCGTCGTTGCGTCCAGCCGCAACACAGTGACACTCCTATGAATAACTGCGAACACTTCGTCAGGCGGGTCTTTCGACGAAAGCACGCGCCTGGCCGCTTAGTTCGTTTGGGCTCATCAGCGCCGAAGAATGCGCTGGGGTCCGCATTGGAGGACGTATGGGAATGACGACTGCTTCAGCCACAATCGCTGCGACGGACGGCGTAGCCGACAAGATCCCTTTCAAGACGCTTGCGGACAAAGCTCTGCTTGAAGCGACCCCGCTGAGTGAGAAGTACAGCTATCAGACGACTCTGGACGTGGTCGCGCACTCGGCCGAGCGCTTTGGCGACAAGACGGCCGTTTCGTTTCAGCTGAAAGGTGATGCGAAGTCGCCCATCTTTCGGATGAGCTTTCGTCAGCTTTGGGACGACGCGCGCAGGGCGGCGAACGCCTACCACGCCGCCGGAGCCCAGCCAGGCGACACCATCGCTGTTCTGCTGCCAAACATGCCCGACACGATGGTCGCGATGTATGGGGCCCAGGCCCTGGGATGCGTAAACCCGATCAACCCGCTGCTGGAGCCCGAGATCATCGGATCGATCTTGCGGGAGTCTGAGGCGACGGTGCTTGTGACGCTGGCGCCGTTCCCCAAAACCGACGTCGCCGAGAAGGCCGCCAAGGCCGTCGCCCTGGCGCCGAACGTCAAGACGATCATCGAGGTCGATCTACTCAAGTATCTCAAGGGCCCGCTGCGGATCGTCGCGCCGCTGCTTCGTCCGAAACGCGTGCAAGGCCACGGCGCGCAGATTGTAAACTTCGCAAAGGCTCTGAAAAGCCAGCCTGGCGACCGGCTGACCTTTCAGCGCGAGATCACGCCTGACACGATCGGAGCCATGTTTCACACAGGCGGGACGACGGGCACGCCCAAGCTCGCGCAGCACAACCATCGCGGCATGGTCTATAATGGATGGACCTGCAGCGACATTCTCTTCGGTCCTGAAGACGTCTTCCTGTGCGCGCTGCCGCTCTTTCACGTGTTCGCCAACTATCCCATGGGGCTCGCCGCGATTTGCTCGGGCGCCGAACTGGCGATCATCACGCCCCAGGGCTTCCGCGGCGACGGGGTGATCGAGAACTTCTGGAAGCTGATCGAACGGCACAAGGTCACATTCTTTGCGGCGGTTCCAACGGCGATTTCCGCACTGGATCAACGCCCGGTCGACGCCGACGTCTCATCCTTGAATTACCTGCTGTCGGGATCCGCGCCATTGCCGACGGCGCTCTTCCAGCGCTTCGAGCAGAACACCAACGTGAAGATCCTCGAGGGCTACGGCATGACGGAGGCGACCTGCGTCACCTCATGCAATCCACCCGCTGGCGAGCGACGGATTGGATCGGTCGGGTTCCCGTTGCCTTTCACCGAAGTGCGGATTGCATTGTTTGACGGCGACGGCGCTTGGAGCCGCGATTGCGCGCCCGACGAGATCGGCGAGATTTGTTTCAAGGGGCCGGCCGTCTTCCCGGGCTATAAGGAGGATGAGAAGAACCAGAACCTGTTCTTCGATCCTCCGATCCCCGGCGAAGGTTGGTTGCGGACAGGCGACCTTGGGCGCGTCGACGCGGACGGGTACATCTGGATCACCGGACGTGCAAAGGACCTGATCATTCGCGGCGGCCACAACATCGATCCGGGTTTGATCGAGGAGGCTTTGGCGCAGCATCCTGCCGTAGCCTTCGTCGGCGCCATCGGTCAGCCGGACGCGTATGCGGGCGAGTTGCCCTGCGCTTATGTCGAGCTCAAGGACGGCGCGACGGCGAGCACCGCTGAGCTTCAGGAATTCGCCAACCAGCACCTGGCCGAGCGCGCGGCGCGTCCGGCGGCTGTGACCGTGATGCCGGAGCTTCCTAAAACCGCGGTGGGCAAGACGTTTAAGCCGGCGTTGCGCAAGGAAGCCATCGCGCGGGTCTTTGGCGAAGCGCTGGAGAAGGAGGGCCTTGTCGCCGAGATCGAGGTCGAAGACGATCCAAAGCTTGGCATGATCGCCGTACTGCACAGTAAGGGCGCGACACTGGATGAGGCGGCGATCGCCGCTGCATTGAATGGTTTTGCCCGCCCCTGGCGCATCGAATAGTTCGGGCGAACCAAGCGTCGGCTTTCGGGAGGTTTGGCGGGTGCTCGCCAGGCCTTCGCAGCACGCCTCACCCCGGGGGTCTATGTGCGTGAGCTGTGGAAAAGTTTTGAGCCGCCTTGGTGTATTTTTCGCCTCAAACCCCCAGATGTTGAGCCGTTAAGAAAAACCTTTGGAAAGTGGTTTTTTCTGCTTGCGCGGTTTGTTTGTATAGCTCA
>ERZ1740059.786-NODE-786-length-16241-cov-5.496293_pt1 | contig 16241 bp, 12 predicted proteins | sample MGYA00581744_ERZ1740059 | MGnify/ENA primary metagenome ERZ1740059 (study PRJEB43018, sample SAMN04849738) | marine metagenome | isolation source: floating plastic debris | place: Pacific Ocean | collected 2008-08-28 | study: EMG produced TPA metagenomics assembly... | reverse complement strand
GGGGGCGCCGCCGTCGGGTCCGCCGTCACCTCCGTCGGGTGCACCGCCGTCGCCCCCGTCCGGGTCGCCGCCGTCGGGGTCACCGCCGTCCGGGCCGCCGCCGTCCGGGCCGCCGCCGTCGGGGTCGCCGCCGTCCGGGTCGCCGCCGTCCGGGTCGCCGCCGTCGGGCATGCCACCGTCGCCGGCGTCCGTTGCGCCATCGAGCGGCATGTCGAAGGGCGCTCCGCCGTCTCCGGTGCACACGCCCCCTTGGCAGGTGCCGCCGAAGCCGCAGCTGAGGCCGCACGCGCCGCAGTTGGCGTCGTCGGAGAGCAGGTCGACGCAGGCCTCGCCGCAGCCGGTGAAGCCCTGGGCGCACTCGCCACCGACGATCGGCGATGCGCAACCGAGGGCGCCGAGCGCGCCGAGCGCGAACGCAACGAGCAGGCGGTTCATCGGACGTCCTCCGGAGCATCGGCCCGCGCCAAGGGGCCCTCGTCTTCGCGTTCCCGGTCCTCCGGCCGCGGCTCGTCCGAGGCCGTCTCCGGCGCCGCGTCGTCGGACTCGGGCGCCTCTGCGTCCTCCGCGCTCTCGCCCGGGTCGGTCTCGAAGACCATGTCGGCGTCGTCACCGGCCGCGACGGGGACCGCCGTCGGGATGTCGAGCACCTGTCGCGTGTCGCGGACGTTCCCGTCGGCGTCGCGCTCGGCCACGAGCACGAACTCCACGCGCCGGTTGCGCGCGTGGGCATCCTCGTTCTGGCGCCGGTCCCGCGGCCGCGAGCTCCCGAAGCCCACGGACTCGAGGAGCTCGGGCGGAAGGCCCGCCTCGACGAGCGCGCGCACCACGTTCCGGGCCCGGCGCTCGCTCAGCTCCTGGTTGTACTCCTGATCGCCGCGCACGTCGGCGTGCCCCTCGATGCGCATGCGCGCCCAATCGGGGTGCTGCCGCACGAGCTCGACGATGGCGTCGACGATGGGCCGCGCGCGCCGCTTCACGCGCGCCCGCTGAAAGTCGAAGAGCACCCGCTCCTCGAGCACGATGCGGTCGTTCCGCATCTCGATGAGACCCTCGTCGGGGCAACCGTCGTCGTCCTCGATGCCGTTGAGGGTCTCCGGCTCCTCCGGGCACTGGTCGTCCGCGTCGAGGATGCCGTCCTCGTCGTTGTCCGGCTCCGGGCATCCGTCGTCGTCGGCGAAGCCGTCGAAGTCCTCGGGCTCGAGGGGACAGTCGTCGGCGGCGTCGAGCACGCCGTCGGCGTCGTTGTCGTCGTCCGGGCAGCCGTCGGCGTCCTCGAACTCGTCGACGTCTTCGGGGTCGTCGGGGCAGCCATCCTCGTCATCCAGGAGCCCGTCCGCATCGCGGTCCCCCTCGGGGAGAGCACGATGCTCGGGGTCCCGGGCCACGAGCTCGGGGCCGCGGCGGTCGAGGAAGGTGAGCTGCAGCCCAAGGAGCAAGAGATGGGCGTCGCGGTCGTCGATGTTGCCCGAGGGCTGCATGACCTGCTGAAAGCGAATGACCGGGCCGATGTCGACGGCGCCCCAGGCGAAGCCGTAGCCGAGGCCCGCCTCGAGCGTCGGCCGGATCAGCTCGCCGGTGATGGCCACGCCACCGCCGACGTCGACCCACAGGCCCGTGCCGCGTGCGGCGCCGGCGCGGCGGCCCAGGGGCCTCAGGCGCGCGGTGAGCGTGAAGGAGCCGAGGCCACCGAGGCCCGGGTCGACCAGCGAGGGATCCGACGGGGCCGGACCGTCGAGCAGCGCGCCGCCGCGCACCCGGGCGCCCACGAGGAACATGCGGCCGAGCGATCGCTCGAGCGTGACGGCGGCCGCCATCCCCGGCTCGAACTGCTCGCGCTGCGGCGCGGTGATCGGGAGCATGTAGCTCGGCTCCAGGTGGAGCAGCCACGGCTCGCTCTGCGCCCTCGCCGACCCGGGAACGCCCAGGAGCACGGCGAGCGCGACCCCCGCCATGACGGAGGACGATCCCTGCAGCGAAATACGCACGGCTGCATCAACGGTCGCCCGTTTCGAAGCTTGAACCGGCCGTCGCCCCCGACACCCTTTACAGGCAGCCCCGGTCCCGGATACCTGATGAGCGGGTATTCATTCAGGGTGAGGTGCGGAATGCAGATGCGTTGGCTAGTGGCCGCTTTGGCGGCGTTCGTCGTGAGCTCTTCGGGGGTGGCCAGCGCGGCCACCTATACGCTGCATGCGGGCGGTTTGTGCTCGCAGGACTACTTGAACGGGAAGGGCTCGGCGACGCTCTTCGACGACTGGGCCGGCGTGACGGCGGTGAACCTGCGCATCGACCAGCGCACGGATCACAACGCCGCCGTGTCGGAGATGGTCGGACACCTCGACACCTACTGCCGAGGCTCGAACGACTGCTACCTCATCGTGCACAGCAACGGCGGCGCGGTGATCGCCCAGGCCCTGAGCATCTATGGCGGAACGCCGGGGCATGACTGGAACATCAACTGGGTCATCCACCAGGGCAGCAACACGGGCGGCAGCAACCTCTCGGACATCGCCGGCACCTGGTGGGCGCGCTGGCTCTCGCAGGCCCTGCTCTGCGACATGGCCGACGAGGTCACGCCGGGCATCCACCGCTCGACCTTCGACCACAACGACACCTACGGCGTCACGCAGTACATGCTCGCGGGCTTCGACACCTGGTGGTACTCGGACCTCTTCTTGCCCGACGAGGATGACGGCGTCGTCGGGATGGACAGCGCGGCGGGCTATGTCTTCGAGGGCGTCAAAGCCAACGCATGCGGGACCCCACGCTGGAGCAACCACGTGCCCGCCTGGTACTGCGGCTTCAACCGCGACCACTACGAGATCAAGAACGCCGGGCGCGACTGTCTGCGCAATGGCGCCTCGTCCATCTGCTACAGCGGCTAGCGCCGCGGACACGCTCGGAACGTCACGATGAGCCGACGTGGCTGGGGTCTCGTCGCGCTCGTCGCGGCGGGCCTCGCCATCGCCGCTGGCGTCTGGCCAGAGGACGAGGGCGAGGCCGAAGTCGTCGAGGACGTGGGTCCGCGCATCGCGCCCTCGCACTCGGAGGCCACGGCGCGCCGGCGGGGAGAGTCCGCCCGGCCGCGTGCCGAGCGCACGACGAGGCGCCGCCCGGGCCAGATGATCGACGAGGCGCCCTTCCCGCGCTCGCCGCCCGGCACCGTCAGCGCCATCGAGAGCTACCTCGCACGGACCATCTATCCGCCCGAGTCGCAGCCCCTCGACCCCGCGCGCCACGCCGAACGCATCGAGTGGAACGCGCGAAGGGACGCGGCGCGGCGCGTGCCCGACGACCCCGACGTCAGCGTGCTCTATACGGCGGACGTCTACACGGTCTTCGGCGCCGCCCCCGTGCGCTCGCGCCTTCGGGTGCAGCGCAACGACGAGCCCGTCGAGGTCACGGTGATCGAAGCCGTGGCGCATATCCAGGCATCGGACCTCGCCGACACGCCCCCGCCCGTGGTGCTCAGCTACGAGGCTGCCGGCGAGGAGGCCCCGGGCGAGCTGTGGAACACCTTCGTCCCAGCGGAGGCCTTCGCCGGCGTGGAGACGAGCGTGCGCCTACGCTTCGACCTCACCTTCACGACGGGCGAGAGCGCGCCGCGGCGCGTGAACCTCGACTTCGCCTGGAGCCCCGGCGCGAGCGGACGCTTCACCGGCCGCTTTCGGGAAGCGGTCGAGGAGGGCTCCCTGGTGATCTACGCCGAGGCCGAGATCGTCGCCCCGGGCCTCTACAACGTCGACGCGAACCTCTGGGACAGCGAGGACCAGCCGGTGGCCTTCGCGCGCTTCAAGGACGAGCTCGTCGAGGGCACGCAGGAGATCCCACTTCGCTTCTTCGGCGCCGTGCTGGCCGAGAGCCGCTCCGTGCCGCCCTTCGAGCTCCGCCAGCTCCACGGCGCGCGCTTCACGCTCGGTCGCACGCCGCCGCAGCTCCCGATGACCCCCTACGAGGGGACCTACCGCACCGAGGCCTATCGCCTCGACGGCTTCTCCACGGACGAGTGGATGGGGGAGCGGCGCCAGCGGACCGTGGAGCGGCTTCGCCGCGACGAAGACCTCGGTCGCCTCGCGCCGCCGGTACCCGAGGACGCGCACGTCGCCTCCCTGCCGCGGCACGGCCGCGGGCACTTGCCGCCGAGCCTCGAAGGCTACGGGGACGCGCCCGGCCGCACGCCTCCGGCGCCCTCGCCGCCGAGCCCGCAAAGCCCGGCGCCGTAAGGCCAGGTCTCGGACGGGACCGTCGGGCGCACGAAGCGCCCGCAGAGCAGGCGCTTGCGCTCCCCCTGCGCCGAGCGAAGCAACATGGCGAGTGAGGGATAGAAGAGCGCCGGGTCCACGATGGAGTCGACGGCCGCCGCGACGTCTGCGTCCGTGGCCGCCGGGCCCAGGCCGCGGGCGAGCGCGACGAGACCCGGGTAGCGCCCGCAGCGCTCGGCGAGCGCTCCCTCGAGGAGCCAGGCGGCGAGGCAATCGCGCTCGGTGCCGGCGGCGTCCTCTCCGGTGGCCCGGGCCGCATCGAACGCTGCACGGGCGCGCGATGCATCGCCTGCCAAGGACGCGGCGAAGCTCGCCCGGTAGGCATAGAGGCGCCGGAAGGGCGGCGCCGCGCCGGCCCAGCGCTCGACCTCGGCGTCCATCCACCGGCCCCAGGCCTCCCGGTCGCCCGCGAGAAACGCGATCCCCGCGCGTCCCGTCGCGAGAATGCGCGGGCGGAGCGATTCGTCGAGGGTGGTTTGCTCGAGGAGCGTCCCCGCGCGGTCGCGCTCACCGTCGACGACGTACCGCCACGCCGCGAGGAGCGTCGCCGCGCGCCCGTGCGGACCGCCGCCCTCAGGCTGGTGAGGCAGCGCCTCGCCGGCCCAGTTCGCCGCGGCGATCTCGAGGTAGTCGACCTGGTAGCCGGACTGCTTCCAGCTCTGGCTCGCGCGCGCCAGGAGCTCCGAGGGCTGCAGCACCAGAAAGGACTGGACGTGCACCACGGGCGGCAGGAAGCGCGGCTCGAGCTCGACGCTCCGGACGAAGGCGTCGACGCCCTCCCGGGCCTGGTCGCTGTGGAAGAGGCACTCGCCGAGGGCGAACCAGAGCTCGAAGTGGTCCGGGTGGCGCTCGGCGACGGGGCGCGCCGCGTCCGCGGCCTCGCGGCATCTCCCCTCCTCGAAGGCGACGGCGAGCTCGATCACCGCGCGGCGCGCCGGATGCGTGGGCCAGTGCGCCTCCGGCGGCGGCTCCATGGGCAGCTCGAGCCTCCCCCCGAAGCCGAAGGCGCGCACGAGCGCGCGGTAGTAGTGCGCATCCCGGTCCGTCGGGTCATGGAGCACGAGCGTGGTCAGCGCGTCGTTGGCCGCCGCGAAGCGCATCCCGTAGTAGTCCGCGACCGCCTGCCGCAGCACGGAGGCCTGAGGGTGGTCGGCCGCGCCCGGAATCGCCGGCTCGAGCGCGTCGCGCGCCTCGTCGACCGGGGCCTCGACGGCGAGGACCACGGGCGGCTCCCTCACCTCCTCGCGGGGCGGTGTGCGTCCGAGCGCCATGCCGACGCCGAGAGCAGAAGCCCCCAGCACGACGGCCGCGGCCACCCAGGGCAACCGCGAGCTCCGCTTCGTCGGTGAGGGCACCTCGACACGGGTGACCGTCTCGGAGAGGTCGCAGGGGACCAGCGGCGGAAGCGACTGCACCTCCTGCACCCGCGACTTCACCTCGTCGTGGCGCCGCGCCCACGCCGCCGGAGGCTGCGTGGCCTCGAGCGCGTCGGCGAGCTCCCCCGCGCTCCGGAAACGCTCCGCCGGCGCGCGCCGCAGGGCCTTGGCGATGAGCGGGCTCAGCGGGTCGTCGGCCGGCAAGCGCAGCTGGAGCGCCGTGTTCCAGTGCCCCGTGGAGAGCAGCTCGAAGGTCTCCCAGAAGCCGTCCGCCGGCAGGAGCGGCCGATCGAGGGCCATCTCGAAGAGGATGACGCCGAGGGCCCACACGTCCGTCGCGGCGGTACCGGACTGCCCGGCGAAGCGCTCCGGCGCGAGGTAGGCCAGGGTCCCGCGCACCTCGCCCGTAGCCGTCACGGCCTCCGAGGTGATCAGCCGGCCGATGCCGAAGTCGATGACCTTTGCCGTACCGGTCGAGCACACGACGAGGTTGGAAGGCTTCACGTCCCGGTGGATCACGCCAAGCGTGTCGCCGCTCGCGGTGGTCGCCGTATGCGCTGCGTGGAGCCCGCGGGCCGCGTCATGGATCACGCTGGTGAGAGCCAGACGCCAGCTCTCGTCGTGCCCCTGCTCGAGACGCTCCGTGCGCAGGTCGTCGAGGCGCCCGAAGGACACGCCGTCGAGGCGCTCCATCACGAGGAAGGGCACGCCCTCGGCGCGGCCGAGCTCGAGCACGCGGCACACGTTCGGGTGGTCGACGTGAAGCGCCAGCTCCGCTTCGTCCATCAGCGCCGCAACGTGCCGTGGGTCTTCGGCGAGGTGCGCGTGCAGGACCTTGATGGCGAGCGGCGCGTCGGAATCCGTGCGCGGTGCGGCGGGCACGGCCCCCTGGCCGCCCACCGCGATGCGCGGGCCCAGGCGGTACTGCTCTCCGAGGAGCGAGCCTTGGGAAAAGGAGTGCATGTGGGGAACGCGCAGGAAAGGTGCGCGGGCCGTATACCACTCCCCACGAGGCCCGGTCCCGCTCTGCGGCGTCGCGCATTAGGCTGGGCGCGGGGCGACGAGCGCATGGCAAGGGATCCGCGAGGCGAGGTGGAGCGGCTCCGGGACCAGGTCTGGGCCTGGCTTCCGGCCTTCCATGCCGTGGCCGAGCTCGGAACGACGGTGAAGGCCGGCGCGCACCTCGGCCTGACGGCGGCGGCCGTGTCGCGGAGCGTGCGCCTCCTGGAGGACCGCGTGGGGCAGCCGCTCTTTCACCGCGTGGGACGCTCGCTGCGTCTGAACGAGGCCGGCGCGAGGCTCCGCGAGGCGACACGCGTCGCCGTGCGCTCGGTGGACGACGGCCTGCGGGCCATCGACCCGGCCGCGCTCGCCCGACCGCTCCGCGTGGCGTCGCTCGGGCTCTTAACGGAGCACTTCGTGGTCCCCGCGCTCATCGCCCTGGAGGACGACGTCCGGGTCGTGGCCGAGCACCTGAACCTGCGGCCCGTGGACGGCCTCGCGGCGCTGCGTCGGCAGGAGGTCGACGCCTGCTTCTACTACGAGGAGCTCGCGGCGGAGGGGCTCCACGTGGAGGACCTCGGGACGACGCCCAAGGCGGTCTTCTGCGGTCGCAGCCATCCCCTCTTCGGGAAGAAGCGCGTCACGAAGGCGGACGTGCTGGCCGCGCGCTTCTCCGTACCGCAGGTCGGCGATTCCGGCCGCCCCATGGACGGCTGGCCGGCCCGCTACGAGCGGCGCGTGGGCATGCGCGTGACGCTGCTCCGCTCGAACCTGCAGGTCGTGCTCTCGGGGCGCTTCGTGGCCGTGCTACCCGAGGTGATCGCGGCGCCCTACGTCGCGCGCCGCGAGCTGTGCCGCCTCGGGCAGCCGCCGCTCGACCCGATCCGCCTCTTCGTCGCGACGCGCCCGGAGGACGAGGCACGCGCCGACCTGCGCGCCGTCATCGACGACGTGGCCGCGCGCGCGGACGACTGAAGGAGCGGCCGACCTGCGCGCCGCCATCGAGGACGCGGACGGGCGGGCCGTGGCCTAGAAGGCGGAGAGCGGGAGCGACTCCAGCGGCTGCCAGAACGTCTCGGGCAGGAGCGGCGCGCGCGCGCCGTCGGTGAGGTCGAGCAGCGTGAGCGCGGCCGGCCGCACACCCTCGCCGAGGATGGCGCAGCGACCGGCGGGATCGAGGTAGCCGAAGAGGCCCTCGCCCTCCCCGAGGAGCTGGGCGCCGTCCGGGCCGACGAGCTGGAAGGAGTCGCCCACGAGCTCACCCTCGCCCGGCGGCTCGTCGCTGGGCTCGACGGAGGGGCAGAAGGTCTCCCGTCCCGTCGTGGCGGTGATGGCGAAGAGCGAGCCGGCCGGCTGCACCGAGCCGAAGGACACGTCACGGAGACGCTGCCCGACCGGGCGGGGCGCCGCCTCGCCGAGGAAGTCGAGCACGTAGGCGCCGGTGCGCTCGGGCCCGCGAAGCAGCAGCGCGAAATCGCCGCCCGGCAGGAGACTCGGCGCCGCCGTACAGAACTGCGCGTCGAGGGGCGCGAAGCCCGCGGGCAGCGCGTGCTCGCGGACTTCCCCGCTGGCCAGGTTCACGGTGCGCCGCGGTGCGCCGCCGACGGCCACGAGCCAGAGGCCGAAGTCGACCCGCGTCTCCACGCCAAGCTCCGGGGAGCTGACGAGCGGCGCGTCGAAGAGGATGCCGCGCTCTTCGTCGAGGTCGACCACGCCGTGCAGCTCGCCTTCGGCCCAGAGCTCGAGGAGCCCTGGGTCGGCGCCCAGGAAGCGGAAGAGCCGCGGCGTGCGCTGCCGGATCCCCACGTCTCGGGCAAAGAGAACGGAGCGCCGCCCGCTCACGCGGTCGATGTGCACGCCGGCGCGGTCCCAGCTGACCCAGGCGTCGCGCCAGGCCTGGGCCCCGGGGATGCCCAGCTCGCGCGTCTCCGGCGCGCCGGCGATGAAGCGAACGAAGCCCGGGCGCGTGGAGATGTCGTCGGGGTCGGCGAGGCGCGCCGGCCGCCAGCCCCCGGCGGCGGCGTCGCCCGTGCCGGCCAGCGTGGTGCAGCAGCCCAGGTCGCCGAGCACCTCACCGGCAGCCACGTCGATGAGGCGCGTGAAGGACTCGAAGGTACCGTTCCGCACCAGGCGCAGCCGGAGCAGCCCGTCGCCGGTGAGCCCGATGAGCGAGGGATCGCGGAATCCGGCGGGGCGCGCCGCCATGGCCGTGCGCACCTCGTCGGGGGTGACCACGAAGATCTCCGTGACGCGCGGGCAGGTCGCGCGGTCGCAGTCGAGCTCGACGCTCGCGACGCCGGCCACGCGCTCGGGCGTGGCGAGGAGTCCAGCCGACGTGACCTCGCCGCGCGTCGCGACGTCGGCGAAGACCCGGTGAAGCGGACGCTCCACGCCTCCAGCACCGAGGCCGAGGAGCGTGTCGCCGTCCATGCGCACGGCGAGCACCCCGAGCGGCAGCGCAGAGGCCGCCGCCGAGCACACGCCGGTGGGCTCGGGACCCAGGTCGAGCGGAGGCATGCCGGTATCGGGGCCGGCGTCCGGCGAGGGGGTGCCGCCATCCGGAGTCGCGCCCGCGTCCGGAGTTGCCCCCGCGTCGGCGGCGGGCACGACGCGCGTGGACGAACACCCCGCGAGGAGGAGCAGCATCAGAGTCCGGGCAGCCATGCGCTCACCATGCCCCGGCCGGCGCCGATGCGCGCGTGAGGAATCCTTGGGACGCTTTGAAGGCAAGGCGCGAAGCTACCGACGCGGCTCGACCGGATGCCACACTGCGGGACCGCGCCAGCGCGCCTCCTCCCCGGTCTCGAGGTCCCGGAGCACGTGGACCCGCTCCTCGGGATCCTCGGTCTCCTGGCTCGCGATCAGGCAGCGGCCTTCGGCGTTCAGGCAGAGAGACGCGTATCGCTCACCCGGTCGGAAGAGGGGAGTGCCGTCGGGGGCCAGATACTGACTCGACGTTCCCTCAATGGCGCCGTCCGGCGACTCCAGCGCGTCGGGTACGTTGAAACACCACAGCTCACCATCGTACCGGGTGGACTCGACGATCGTGACCTCGCCACGGGTCTCGAGCTCCACCCGATTCACGCCGCGCAGCGCCCGTCCGACGGGCCGCGCGACTCCCTCCTCGACGCGGTAGGCGCCGAGGCGTTCGGGGGAGCGCAGCCCCATGGCCACCCCTCCGGACGCGGTGGGCTGCGGAAACCACGGGCAGTGGCGTCCGGTCGTCGCCCCGAGCTCGAACCCCGGCGGGAGGGTGACGGGAGCCTCCTCCCCCGTGGCGAGAAACATGCGCCACAGCGGGAGCCCGTCGCGGTGCACGAGCAAGACGCCATGCGCCACCGCCGTCCAAAGGCGGCCGGGCGCGCCCGAGAAGGGCGCCGCGAAGAAGCGGACCTCCTCGGTCGCTCCATCGAAGTAGCCATGGAGCTGGTCCCCGGCCCAGAGCTCGTAGTCGCGGGGGGCGACCATACGCGGCCGGAGCTCGCGCGCTCCCTCGAGGCCCGGCACGGACCCGAGGGTCACGCGCCCGGCGGCCCGGTCGATGTGGAAGCCGCTGACGTCCCAGCTTGCCCAGCCGGTGGCCGTGGGCGTGAGTGGAGCCGCGCCTACACCGAGGGCCCGCGTCTCGGTCGCGCCGTCGAGGAAGCGGAGAAATCCGGGGACGGTCTCCCCAGCGCCCTCGGGCGAGGGCACCTCGGCGCGGCGCCATCCCGCGTCATCGGCAGGACCCACCCAGCCCGGAAACTCGCCGACCCGGCCTTCCTCCGCGCTGACGTAGGCGAACCCGCTTTCGCCGCCCACTGGCAACCCGACGAGGCCGTCTCGGGTGACCCGAGGAGAGTGACCGCCTTGCGCATCGAAGACCGGCACGAAGGCCTGCGTCGTCACGCCGGTCGCCGTGATCCAGTACACCTCGCCCAGGGCCTCGCAGTCGCCCCGGCCGCACGCGCGCTCGGCGGTGACCACGCCCACGATCTGGTCCTCGAGGGCGACGCGCTTCCCCCACGCCAGGTTTCGAACGGCCTCGTTCGCGAAGGCGCGATGGAGCACGCGCTGCGCGCCGCCCGCACCGAGGCCGTGGAGCGTGTCCACCTCGGAGCGCGTCGCGAAGAGGGAGAGCGGGTGCTCCTCGACGAGCGCCGCGCAGGCCCCTTCGGGCTGCAGTGGCGGCGCCACGGCCTCGGGCTGGCTGCTCGCGCAACCCCAGAGGAGGAGCAGCAACGAAGGGACTCGACCAGGCATGCGTCGTCGCCAGCATGCCCGGCCGAACGGCCCCCGCTCGTCAGCGCACGCGAGACGCCGACACGAGGAAGCCGGCGGCTTCGAAGGCCTGCGTCACGTTCATCGGGTCGGTGACGTCGAAGAGCAGCGTTGACTCGATGCCGGCATCCCCAAACTGCGGAATCGCCGTGTAAGAACGCATCACGCCCTCCACGGGTACCTGAAAGCCCACGCCGGCGCCGGTCGTTAGCGGGAACGCCGCGACCTCGCCGACGCGTGCCTCCCCGTCGAGGTCGACTTCGATGGCGCGCCAGCCCGGCAGGAAGGCCGACCCCGGCCCGATGGGACCTCCAGTCGTCTCGTCGTAGCGTAGTACGTACGCCGACGTCCCGGACCCTGGGACCAGGGGCCCCGCGGAGCCCTCGACCAGCGCGTTGAGGTCGAGGCGGAAGTCGTCGTCGTACGCCGAAGCCCCCCGCAAGACCCGTACGGCGCAAGGAGAGTTGTCCGAGAGCTCGTCGGCGAAGAAGTAGGCCTGATTGGCGTGCGGAGAGAAGTAGATCGCGGTGTCGGTCACGACGCTGAAGAGCAGATTCGCGCAGTTGGTCTGCGTGTCATAGGTGATGGAGTTATCGGTCGTATCGAGTACGGCCAGACGGGTCTCGGTTGCCGTCAGCGGCGAATCCGTGAAGTAGCGGACGTTTACGAGAATCCGGTTCCCGTCGACGACCGACGACGCGAACTCCGGACTGAAGCCTTCTTCGGCTTCGAAACCCGAGAGCGAGAAGTCGTCGACGAGGGTCATCGTCGTCGGGTTGAACTCCACTCCTGTGAGCGTCGTCGAATCGAAGACATAGGCCTTGGTCGGGGAGATGACCGTGATTCCCGAGGTGGTCCCGATGCTCGACCAACCGACGGGCATGAGACTGATGCGATCCTCGAGCGTGAAGACGCCGTCGGCATCGACTCCGTAGCGTTCGATGACGGGGCTCTCGCCGCTCCCGATGAACACCTGTCCGGTCGGCGGGTCCGGTACGGCGAACGCACCCCCGCCCGCAGCCGGAATCTCCAGCGTACGCGTCAAATCCACCTCGACGTCTCCATCGATGTCCGGTGACGGGAAGACGTAGCCCGTCGCTCCATCGGGCGTGAACACCGCGCCGATGAGGAGATAGAGGGGATCGCCCAACCCGGCGTCCGGCGTGCCATCCTCCATGGTGGCGTCGCGGGTGCCTCCGTCGCCCTCGCCCGCGTCGAAGAAGCCCGCGTCGCCACGGGAACTGACATCGTCATCCGAGCCACACCCGGTGCCGAGCGCACCAGAGAGCGCCAAGGCCCAATACCACCTTGCCTTCGTCGTCGTCATCAAACCTTTTTTCCGTTCCGTAGGCGCTCACCGGCGCGCAGAATCAAACCGACCTTTGCGGTTCTTTTGGGTCGTAACTCAGCCGAGCAATCACCCAGCCATCCTGCTCGGCGAGGTTGAAGGACGCGCTCTCTGGGAACGTCGCCCTCAAGCGCTGCCGTACGAGGCGCAGTCCCGCCCCCGAGCAGCCGTTCGCGCCGCTAGCGCGGAGGCTGCCCGTGTTACGGAGCTGGATCTCGACGCGCCCTTCGCGCTCGCCCGCGTGGAGCTCGAGGCGAAGCAGGTTCTCCCGCCACGCCCCGTGCTTCATGGCGTTCTCCACGAGCGGCTGCAGCAGCATGGGCGGGATGGGCCGATCGCGAAGCTCCGGCGGGACCGCGACATCGACCTCGCGGCGCTCCTCGAAACGCACGGACTCGCAGCGCACGTAGCGCGCGAGAAAGTCGAGCTCGGCGCCGACCGTCGACATCTCGCTCTGAGTCGACTCGAGGACGCGGCGGAGCAGGGTGGCGAGGTCCCGCACCAGCTGCGCGGCCTGCTGGGGACGCCGACCGATGAGCACGACGACGGAGTTCAGTGCGTTGAAGAGAAAGTGCGGATTCAGCTGGGCCCGCAGCGCCTCGAGGCGCGCCTCGTGCGCGATCCCCTCGCTTCGGAGCGCCCGCTCACGCGCCCGCCGCGCACGCCCGCCCTGCACGCCCGTGAGGAAGAGGCAGCTCCAGGTGACGAGCATGGCGGTCCCGTCCACGACCAGGAGCCAGCGCCAGCGCAGCGGCTGCCCATCCATGGCCGAGAGCACGAGCATCACGCCGCCGTGCCAGACGAGGGCGCCAAGCGCCGGCAGCAACGTGGCGGGTAGCACGACGCGGATCGAGCCCAGCCAGCGCTCTGATAAGCCGCGATAGACCCGTGCAAGCACCGCTGCGCAGAGAACGAGAAGCACGATGCTGCCAGCGAAGAGCGACCCGAAGATGCGCATGTCCTGGCTGAGGCCGCCGATCCAGACGGCCCGGGCGTAAAAGAGCCACTGCATCACGAGCAGGAAGAGCACGTGCACGAACCAGTGCCGGCCGAGCCATCGTTCGGTCCCGGCGTCCGGCGTCGCGGAGGCGGGCGTGGGCCGCGCGGACGTCATTCGGGCACCTGAAGCCGCGTCTTGAGCGCCGGCACGAGGCGCCGGCTCACCGCGAGGGGCTCGGGCTGACCGCGAAGCAGCAGCTGCCAGCCGTGGCGCGTCAGCCGCAGCTCGTCGACCAGGTCGAGGTTGACGAGCGTCGAGCGGTGCACTCGGCAAAAGGTGTCCGGCAGCCGTTCCTCCCAGTATTTGAGCCGCTGGCTCACCAGCACGACGGAGCCGCTGACGAGGTGCATCTCCGCGTAGGAGTCGGCGGCCTGAACGAAAGCGAGCTCGTGCACGCGGCAGAACTTGATGGAACGCGCGTCCTGCAGGCAGATGCGGTCGCCCGCGCGGAAGCGCCCTGAAGGTGCCTCCGCGTCACCCGTATGCACGGCGATGCTGCCGCCGCGCGTGGTGACCGCGGCGCGGGCCAGCGCGAGCCGTACGCGGTCCGGCTCGAAGGGCTTGACCAGGTAGTCGAGGGCGTTGACCTCGAAGGCTCGAAGCGCGTGGTTTCCGTAGGCCGTGACGAAGACCACGTGGCCCCGGACCGCGACGCGCTCGAGCACTTCGAAGCCGTTGCCGTCGAGGAGTTGCACGTCGAGGAAAACCACGTCCGGATCGCAGCGCGTGATGCCGGCGACGGCGCTGTCGACGGAGTCGGCCTCGCCCACGATGGTCACGTCGGCGTGGTCCGCGAGCACGTCGCGGAGCGCCATGCGGGCGAGGCGTTCGTCGTCGACGATGAAGACGCGTTGAGCGGCGGGCGCGGTGACGAGATCGGTGGCCATGGATCACGCCTAGACGATGGGAAGGAGCCGTGCGAGGGCGACGCCGGCGAGGGCAAAGGCCACGAGCCCGCGCCAAACGCGCCGGCGCACCACCGCCCCGCGCGCACCGAGCAGCGCGACGGACGCGGCGAGCCAGAGCAGGGGATGAAGCAGCAAGGGAACCACGACGTGCGTGAGACCGGCGCCGCCGGCGCCGAGGGGCATCAGGCCCACGCATACGCCCGCCGTGAGCACGGCGGCGCCTGCACAGGTCCCACGCGCACCGAGGCCGCTCAGCTCGGGCGTCGAGGCTTTCATGACGCCACCACAGGGGCCGGGCGGAGCGCGGGAACCCGCGGGGGCCGGAAGGCGAGCGCCCCGAAGCACGCGCCCAGGGCGAGAAAGGCGAGGTCCACGCCGAACGCGGTGGGCGCATGCCAGGAGGCCGCGCCGGTCGCGGCGTGGCCCGCGAAGGGGAGCACCAGCGCGGCCCCGGCCGTGGCCGCCAGCAGGACGCGGACGGTCCGCACGATGGGACGGAGCAGACCGAGGAGCGCGCTCGAGCCCGCGCCGCCAAAGAACGCGAAGGCCATGAGCGGCGTGGCCGGGAGGTCCGTCAGAGTGGCCCCCGCCCAACCGAGCGGCACGAGCAGCAGCGCCAGGGGCAGGCCCAGCGTCGCCGTCACCACGACGCCGAAGGTGCGCCCCTCGGCCCCCGCTCGGCGAAGAGCCCAGAGCGCCGCACCCGAGGCGAAGAGCGCAGAGCAAAGGAGGCCCAGCACGAACCAGGGCCACTGCGTGGCGAGGCCGGCGAGGTTTCCCTCGTGCAGCCCATGGGTGAGGCCGATGAGCAGCGTGCCCGCCGAGTCTTCCTGGCCCGCCCCGACCTCCCGGCCCTGCCAGAGCAGGACGCCGCGATGTGCATCGAAGACGTAGGAGCGCGTGCTCAAACGCCAGCCGGGCCGCTTCGCATGAACCCAGAGCTTCATGCCGCCGCCGTCGCCGCGACGAAGCGAGACCGAGCCCACGGGCGCGTCGCTGCGGTGGGCGGCGTCGGCGACGAGGGGACCGAGCGGCGCCAGCGTCGCTCCGGGCGCGACGGTGACCTGCGGCATGAGCGCACGGGAAGCGGACGCTTCGTCGATGCCTGCGACGAGACCCAGCAGCAGGACGACGAGCGCGACGCTCAGCGAGAGCATCACGCCGCTCCACGTCACGAGCGCGAGAAAGGGCGCGCTCACCAAACCAAGCAGCGCGTGGCCGTCGCCGAGCCACGCCCGAAGGCTTCGTGTACGGAGCCCCGCGACGAGGCGGCGGCGCCGCGGCCACGCCACGAAGACGCCCGTCGCGAGCAGGAGCAGGAGCGCCGCGCCAGCCACCCCGCTGACGAAGAGCCCGACCGACGAGGGCAGGAGCACGTTCACGTGCAGGTCCCGGAGGAAGCGAGCGAGCGAACGCCCCCGGGGAGGCGCATGAGGCGTCGCGGGGCGGCCTTCGTGCGTCGCGAGCACGGCGCCGCTCGCGCCGTCGAGAAGCTGCGTCAGCCGGAGCGTGTCTTCGGCGTCGAAGATGCGGAGGCGCAGGCGGGAGCGCCCCCAACGCTCGAGCTCCACGGAGCCTCCCCGGCGCAGGCCTTCCCTTCCGCCGGCCCGTGCGACGGCGGCGTCGACCCGCGCATCGAGCTGCCCGGAAACCGCGACGCCCGCGAGGTCGGCTTCACCCCCATGGCGGTCGGCCCACGCCTCAAGCTGGTCCGAGAACACGGCGACCGTCCCGCTGAAGAAGACGATGAGCGCCAGGTAGCCGAGAGCCAGCGCGCTCCAGCGGTGCGCGCGATAGAGGCCGCGGCGCGAAAGGGAGGCAAACTCAGCCGACGCGCCAGGCTCCGAGAACCGGGTCGCGCGGGGGGCGCGGTCGGCTCGCGGAGGAGCGCTGCTTGGAAGACGTGGCGCTCGTGGCGGCCGGCATGCGGGGAACCTCGCGGCGACCCCGCGACGGCTCAATGGCCCCCGTGCGCTCCGGTCGCGGCGACTCTCCGAACGGTCGCTCGACGTCCTCGAACGGCGAGCGGACGCTCAGAGGTCCAGGTCGTCGGCGTCGGCGCGGGGCGCGTGCTCCATGATGAAG
>ERZ1740059.785-NODE-785-length-16250-cov-9.849336_pt1 | contig 16250 bp, 4 predicted proteins | sample MGYA00581744_ERZ1740059 | MGnify/ENA primary metagenome ERZ1740059 (study PRJEB43018, sample SAMN04849738) | marine metagenome | isolation source: floating plastic debris | place: Pacific Ocean | collected 2008-08-28 | study: EMG produced TPA metagenomics assembly... | reverse complement strand
TCGCCATCAAAGAGAACTACAAATCTGTGGAATGATGTCAATGAGGCAGGTTGATGACAAGGTCACCTTTTTTTAAAGCTTTTATAGTGGAGGATTGACCAAGAGCCTTCTATATAGTCACTGCATAGACCAGAAAACTGCAAATGTCTGAAGCCTGAAGAGTGATTATTCTGAATGAAATATGTGAGTACATATCATGAACAGGCATCAAAAAACCTGCCAAACAATCAGCAAAATGAAAAGAGACTGGCATCCTCCTCGATATTCTGAATGTTCAATGGTTATCTCAACAGAACGCAATCAATTCACATGAAATCAATTCCAGAGGGGGCACTGCGTCCATGAGAGGCAATAGATTGACATCTGAGTTAGGCTGAGACAGTAAAACATACATGAGCAATACCCCATCCTGTGGTTCGCTCTGAATTAAACCGAGGAGGAGACGACATCCAATGCTGGAGAGGAGTACTATCTGCGATTGATTTACTTGGTAGTTGGTGTGTTGTATTTTGTGTGCAGAAATTAGTAGACAGCTCGTATATTAGTGATAAATAACATTTACTCGTAATATACTACCAATGATCAATGATCACAATAAATTAAAAACAAAATTATTGCTAATTTGTTACCAATTATATGGCAAGATTTATGAGAGGGTTTCATCAGTCAGTTGCTGTGGCTTGCCAAATAATTGCATCAAAAATTTCCGAAACTCATAGCACAGGCATAGCACAGCACAATACATCGTACATATTTTGGGAGTCTGTGCTGTTAGAGACTAAATAAACTGAAAAAAATGACATATTTTTGTGTCACCTTCATTATTAGATTTCACCAGATGAGTCTTTTTGGGCACGGTTTTGACGCCTCGAGTGTGAATTAACTTTCACTTGTAGAACATAAATCAAGAAATAAAACTGTAACTCACAATCTATTTGTCATAATTGTAGACCAGTGGCGCCGTCTACTAATAAAACTGCAACAAAATCCAGACAATAAAATGCTCAAACAATAATCAAAGGCGAGGTGGCAAAAAGAGGGAGAAGAGGTTAACAGCCCTAAGAACTCCAAGGTTTGAGACCAGAAACCGGTCCAACAAGCGGTACAGGTACTTGAGATTTCTAATAATTGGTTATGACATTATTGACAATAAAATTCATAATTAGAGTCTTTTTGGATCCCATCATATTTTTAAACATCCATTGAACAGTAAATAGTTTTGAATTTTGTCAACAGAAGTGTGTGACACAAATGTAGTAAAATATTATAAATGCTGGTTTATAGCACTGAGCTAGCATTCTTCGCCTATCTGATGGGAATATCATATCGGTAAGCTCTAATGGGCCATGTAACTACACAACTTCAAAACGACGGACTCATCCAATTTGACATGGTAATCAGATCAAAGAGCCAGCAGCACCTAATCAGAGCAATTATGGCACAATGAATTTAATTTTCCACCTTTCCTTTTTTTATCGTTGTGTGAGATCTTATGATCATGACTGTGCATTAGTGAAATATTTATAAATAGTAAACATACGCCTGGCAGCGCTCTCTAGTTAGTGGTGGGATAAAATTGTTGGCAGCTCATCACAGAAAACAGGTGGTGATTGGACCCCGGTTTCTAGTAATGGGTAACATAAAATTACCACCATGATATTCTCCTTGACAATATTGCACCTTCAAATAAGATACACATTTATTTATTTTAATTATTACTGATACACCATTCCTGGTACAAGGTGAGCACAACTGGCACCTGAAAACTAGCTGAGTAAGACAGGGATATAATATAACCAGTGAGATTTATTTTTCACACGATTGGTGACTAATGAGAGTATTGGTACCAGTCACTGCCTACCGCCATCCCATTTGTTTCAGATATGGCTCTAAATCCTTCATACTGACAGCCTGCAAGTAGATGCCTCTTTTCTTTCGTGTCCACCATTTACCAGCAGCCGCTGCTTTGCTGCCTATTTTCGTGTATTCATACAGATAATGCTCCAACCTTATATATCTATAACAGTCACATGCATGATTCTTGGAAACATTTGTTTCAAATCAGCAAACAGCCTATAATTTCAGAGAAGAATGGTACCATACTCCAGGCTCCAGCAAATTCAAAAAATCATAATGCCACTTTTTTGTACATTGGCAATGTTTGTGCCAAGTTAAAAAGATTTCAAAGCAGTTCCCACGATATTCAAACGATGTTTGCCTTGTCAGTACCCAGCACTCTAAGCCCATTTTAAAAAAATGTTCCGTAATTACATTCTTTACAGGAGACAAATTTTAAAATTGAAACTTTGTCCCTCCCTCAGGACCCCCAGGTGATTCTGAGACAGAGTGACGGGAGATTTGTTAAGTTATAATTGTCTTCCACATCAAGAACCAGTGGGACAAAAGAAAACCAGCGATCTGGAAAGGTCGCCATTCCTGTTACTGTCCAGGTCATTCAAATTAGAACAATAAGACACCACTTCAGGTTGTGCCTTGTTGGCTGCCTATCCCAATTAGATGACGTGGTACCACTAGATAATTATATAAATTATTATCTACTCGGGATGTTTGCGGATACAGCTGTGAATTCATATATATGTAGATCATCGTTGTCATCTGTGGGTGTTGTCAGGCAGTGGAACGTTCACCAAACTACTGCCTGCAGCAATCACCTCGTTAATTTAATTATTTATCACAAAATATTTCAAACATGTCAGCGCAACACCTGATCTATCACGTAATTAAAATGGCTTTTAAGTTTTAAATGAATTTCACTAAATGAAAAGAAACAAAAACAGGAGTTTTTTTGAGCCGCTGAAGTGGATATTAATTATTTAAACCATAGCAGCTCTTGAACTTATGACAACCGGAGCGCCACTATATCCCACTCGAAAATCTAGGGCTGTGATATGAGATCACCAAACAAAAACTACTCTAGACACCAAGACAATCCACAGTTACGTGTTGGAATTTCCAAAACAACACGTACAATGCCAAAATATGCTCCTATTTGGAGTAAAGTTTTGAAGTGCTAATAAAACCATTAGCAACTTAGTTCACTGCTTCCATGCTCTGCACTCACTAAAATCACTTCTCAGACACCGAAATTGCCACTCGCAAGAAATACTGTGACACGTTGTGTTTGAAAAATGGTTATTAGACAAACTGGGCTGATTCTGATCATTTGTGAACCAAGCCCCAAATTCAAGCTAGCATGAAATGAGTTTAAGTTTAGTTCAAACAGCAATTTGCTGCAATAGATTGTTGAGAATTTGATCATCAAAACGAATTAGCGAACAAAAATTAGGATTAATAAGATGGCTATCAGCACATTGAAGCCATCGAGAATTTACGCTAGATGGAACATTTCTATTAATTTCAAGAGCTCCTTTTGTGGTAAGCCTTCGGACAAATTCTAATCACTGCAGCTATATATATCGGTACCAGGTACTTGTCTCAAAACAAATTGCAATCATTATATAACCCATACACTAAAAGTATTCATCGGCATTATTTTCCCTTTTTCGTTACTTGCAGGTAGCCTAATTAAAAAAAAACTTGCACCTAGTTTCTCTTTATTTATGACGGTGCTATTGGAGAGTTAACCAGCTAAAATAAAAATAGCTTATCGACCAAAAAACCAAAGTATGATATTTCTGTATAGGGTATACAGGGTATTGCATGATTAGAGTGATGTCCAAAAAATAAAAAATCAGTAATTCATTAGTCACACAACTTGTCAAAGAAAGAGCAGACCAGAGCAATTAGGACAAGGGATCAATGGAGATGACAGAAAGCTGATGAGAAGAACCAGGAAGGTGAAAGAGGGATTAATAATTGCACCATTCCCATCAGCTTTTGTCTTGTATTTATTAACTTCATATAGTAAAACCTACTTTGGAGGTTCTTCTCTGTGGAATGGATTATGAGATATCAGACCCATAGTTAACTCATCATTTACCAGCAGCTTTGCCACCAGATGTATCAGCCATGGGTTGTGTTGGTAGTTCTGAAATAGAAAGGGATGTTAAAAAAGAGCAGATAACTACCCACTAAACAGACCTATTTCATTCTGCTCAGGTACAGAACTTGCTAAAGTGCTCACACTCATAACCAAATGGAGTTTTGGCGTCCAATATCAGAGGGTTTGATAGTTGTTTGGTACCAACAACTACAGATTGTTTGAAGTATGATCGCTAAGACTAGTACTGAACGTGAGTTTCTTATTCTGTAAAACCAACCATAAAATTGATAAAAATTAAAAATCTAAAACAAACCCAACAGCATTTATAGAAAGAGAGGTGGTACGCAAGTTTTCAAAAAACAAAAGTGATTGTTCATCCTAAAAAACTATATCAGAAACTTAATACAAAAATGTTTTCGATCTCAAAGCACTTTGGTTAGACCCAAACCCTCAGGTAAATGTTCACACTAGTGATAGTAAGAGCGTGAACATCTACCCTGGAGTTTCTATACAGGACAGTTTAAATGTTTAGAATTTAGAGTCTATTGAAATGGCACTTTTGGCCGTCATTGGCTGAGTATACGAGTTCAAATGATAAATCTTTGCTCCCTGGGGCTAGCAAAGTCTAAGTGCTCAGACTACATAAATCTTAGCTTAGCTGGATTGCAGATCTTTTCCTCAGAGCTTCCTGAATTAATAGTTCTTGAATTTAAAGCAAAAGCGACAATTACAGTATGACCAATTCTTTGGCTGGATAAATGTTATCACAGTTCCTTATATCTACTCATTATTCTGGTTCATTGGCACTCAACTATAAAAATCTTGGATAAACGTAAATACCAACAAAACATCTTGGTGTAGCAAGATGACAAAAGTAGTCTAAGCGAGTATGAGGCTGGCTGTATTGTTTTTGTTTATATCCCGATTTTTTAGTACAGAAGGCACAATTTATCGTCGATTTGGGGAAGGAGGTACCTTATTAAAACAGAATTTTCCATTTTGTTTTGAAAAAATTAATGCTTGCTGATGTCCGGTACAATTTCATTTTATGATCCAATCTCTACGCTGAGGGCAACAGGCTGGTCGACTGGATCAAGTTGTTTTATTCGTGTGGCCGAATTGTCATAAACTGCGAAAAACCTTATCCCTGAAATACTAGTGAAGAAGCTTCCGACTGGGGTTTTTAAAGTGCTGGTATAAAATCAAATACACATCCTGTCCAGAGGAAGTGATGCCAGAAAATTTTCACAAGTCTCATAAAAATCTACTGAAGTTATTCTACTCACTACCTTTACATTAACTTTACTGTGAATTTCTCTTATTTTGGATCGCTTTATGGGTATGCTGCAAAACATTCTACACGAATGAGTATTATCCACTAAAGTCCAATTTTTCATCGAAACAAATTTGTCCAATTTCATATTTAAAAAATCATAATTAATATCGGCAAGTCTATCCAGAGCTGGATTCAAACTGACATTCTATGTAATATTATCAACCCGTATTTCTTGAAGCACATCACCAGGTGATAACACTTGAATATATGACACCAGTATTGAAAGGAAAAAGAAAAGCTCAATTGCCTCTTTTTTTGTCTAAGTGGCACACCAAGCTCAAATATACAAATAAAGCTATTTTTCACTAAGACTTTTTGTCAAAATCAATTTTGGCAGGTGTTGGCTAATAGGTAGCAGTCTTTTCCAGGTACCCAAAATTCATAGAAAGGTGAAATTATCAAATAGATCAATAAAAATTTTTCAACAGGTACAAGTGCAAAACATCGTCGCTTTCATCTACTGGCGATCCCACGACTCAACCCTCCTGTCATCCTCTCATAATATGTAACTTTTGAGTTCTTACTCAATGTCACATGTAGTACCAATGCCTGGCGTCATCGATCTATTTAATGCTGCAGTAATAGCCATAACACCTATCCTTTATTCTGTCATACAGCGATGTTCAGCTCGCTAGTAATAAGCGCAGGGGATTGTAAAAATGAGTAAATTACATGTATAAATATTCCATAACCAGGATGAGACATGCAAAAAGTTTAGGGAATGACAATATTACAAACACTTCAATTATGACCAAATAAACCATTGCCAAGTGTCACTCAAATTAATTTAGACAAAAAACATCCACCTTCGAGACAAATTGGCATTATGAGACATGAAAACAAAATTCTGGTGGAATAAATATACATAATCACTCATGTTGCTAATCCCAGGAACCACTATATAATGAGGGTCAATACTAATCTGTGGTCCAGCGATTACAATGTATGGTAAACCCTTACAATCGAGCGATGTATGCTCAGCTTTGGGGGTAGTGTCACAGTGTTGTCGAAAAAAACCTCATTTCAAACACGGGTAAGGGTACAAGATACACCTGTGGTGAAGTGTTGTATTTGATTATTATTACACACGGCAAGCCCAATCCAGTACATCTCAAATAATAACAACTACATGACGTGTCTCTTATTTTTCATGACAGAAACTTCCTGATGGCGTCGGGTGTTTGTTGAAAAAAGGGGTATAACTATTATTGGAAAGTAACCACACCACGTCTTTTTGATGGCAACAGGGAAGGAATTAAAGGCAAACAAAAGATTAAGGTAGTGAAAAGATTTTGCTGCTTGTTAGTATACCACAATATGTTGTAAAAAAGGTGATAATTTGCATATAGGTCAATGGACGCCAGAGCCACGACAAGTTAAAACATTTTTTTCACATAATTCACAAACATCAAAACGTTTTACCATCTGTCTATCTTTCCCATAATTCTGGACATGAACAAAATGCTGGATTATTTCGATGAGAGAGGTGGCAAAATACATTGTTAAAATGTGAGAACTTCATTTTTAATTGTAAAACAGGCAAAGTAATGTGACTAGAGGGAATTAAGCTCAGCGATGCAGCATAGAACACTGAAACAATGGATCAAACTAGTGACATGGACCTGGGCTGTTGCAGTACTTTTGAGGTTGCCAGGACACCTCACAAAAACGGCAACAACGATGGGAAAATTGTCAATTACCATTTTAAACTCTCCGAGGCAGCTTTCCACAATTGATTTTATCATCAGCTAATGGCATAAACCACACATTATGTTACTGTTAATCATTTTTCATCTTTGATTAATTAATTAAATGTATTAAATTGTTGTAAATGAAACAACCAAGTAATACATCTGGGTGGAAATTGGTAACCCTTCATAATATCATTTATTGAAATATGATTGTTATCTTGCCATCTCTATACAACTGATTGGTAACTATGCCCTTGATCTATGAGCTGTAAAATTTCATATTTTCAACTTTGATTACTGTTGCACAACCTCATTAGCGAGAAGAACAATCAGAACTTGAAATAGTTAAATCCGTCTCGAAACTCATAGAGAAGAAAATTCCACAAAACAAGTGAGTAAACTTGGCACCAGTGAAAAATGCCAACTCAACTTGAGGACATGATAATTGGATAACTGGTTTATGCATAGGAAAAAAATCGCATAACAACGCATGTTGTGGCTCCATAATTTTGCACATATCCAGTGATGAGAGTACATGCATTGTGCAGATGAACCTTGTTTTACCCTTTTAGCTGAGTATAAAAATGAATAAAAAAGACAAATTTCTAACATGTGATCGATGTGATGGTTGTAAAGCTAAAATGTAGTATTTAGATATACTGCTGTACATCAGGGGTGCAATTTCAGGTTTCTACACAGGGGTCTCCAAAGAGAATAGCCTTTGAAAGGAAGGTGCTGAACATATTGTGAGACCTCTTCCATTACTACATGTAAATCTACAGATTCCTGAAAATCGAGGTTCTTTTAAGTTAGTTTTAGACAGTTATACGGACAATTTCAATGATATCTTTATGTGTTACACGTATGCTTGTTGTGTGAAATAGGGATCTTTCGTCCCCATGGCCCAGAAAAAAATCCTGTACATACACCCCCTGCTCCGACACACTTTATTGTAGGAAATGTACGTTCTGCCATTCGAATGAAGATCATTTTCCACTTTCATTTAGTCGTTTACAATATTTATCCTCAAAAAAGTGTTGGTTCACACTATTAAGTTGTTGTGCTTGTCTAAAAATACCGGTGATACTTTTGAATTTAGCAACAAGACTTGTTAGGTTTCACATGTGAGCAGGCGAATGCCAAAACCCGATTTGAAAACGTTACGAGTTTGGTGCCATAGTTCCTCTAAGATGTGAAATCTTTGATTGGCACCAATGACTTTAATATATTATGAGCACCGGATTCCCACCATTTAGATTTAAATGCAACAATAGGTGAATGTCCTATCAATTTCGTGCCTTTTACCATTTTATTCACAGCATTTGATCGGAGGTGGCAACTTATTTAAATATACATTTCCAAAAATTAAGTGGGTATGGGGTGGCACTCTAATGATCATACTACACCATTATTGCTGCCTTTTAACCCCATTTCACCCAAACAAAAGTTTTTATTTCACCATATATGGGATGATCACTTGCGTCTGTTTTGGTTCGTTTTTTGCATAATACAATGAAGTCAATTTAAATGAAATCCATCCACAGATTAAGATAGACCCATTTCATTTATTAAATTCCAATTCACTAACCATTTACTGGCTATTGCCTGTAGGTAAGGAAATTCAAGGCGCCTTTCATCAGGGTGCGACGCGACAACTGTCAATCTATTATCGCCTAGTTGTCCATGCTGCCAACAATTTGGTTGTATCACCATCAACCTGGTTTCCGATAAATGAAGCCTCATACTACTTTCTCTCACCAAAAACCTGCATAACCTTTATCAGCAATTACCTATTTTTACCACCTTGCCCTCAACACACTAATTACCATATTTTGCCATTTATCTCATTAGTCACCATAAATTCCTGTTCCTGCCAACACTATGGCAGCTATAATTTTTTTCTGACCCATACTAAACAAAAACCTGAGTTTCAGATTGCCCCATTATTGCTCAAATTTACTGCAGTGTCAAAATCACAAAAAAGTCTTGCAGCCGCTTTCATTAAAAAGTTACGGCATGCAACATGATGATGTTGCGGTTTGATGTTTTTAATGCTTCCTTTCGAGAGAGAACATGACTGCTCACAACACCATTACGCTTTGTTTGATTATAAGTTAAAATGATTAAAATTAATTTTTTGAATAATTGTTTTTCTGACCACCAGTATTTTAATGTATTTATGATCTCGAGGATCTTTTGAAAATCCTGGTAAAATGTGTTTTGAAGAAATGGTTATATTCCTAGGCATGAATTTCAGATGTGTGGGAAGATAATACTGGTTATTATAAAAAAAAATGTGCACACATTTGCATGAAAAGTATTGATTCAGGAAAACTCTTCCAGGAAGACTCTTCCACACTGACCAGAAATGGATAAAAAGTAAAACATACTATAGAAGAGTAACCAATCATTGTAAAAACGATTATAATTTTTCCAGTATCTAGCAAAGCTGACTGGAATTCAACAAAAATGTTTACATGTTTCTATGTTCTATGACTTCTATCTTTCGCGCCTTAAAAATATTACTTCGTCCAGTAGCTAGATGGCACTATGCTGACTGAAATACCCTCAAAACACCATCATATTATTTGCATCTTATGGCTATCCCCTATCTACAGTGTAAAGCTTGAACATCAACATGTATGTCCTTTATTCTTACTCCTTTAAGATAGGAGAGGAGTTTTTCATAATTGTAGTTTTATGACACGCTTATACTGTTTTGACATTGCCTAAACATTCTCTGGGGAATAACTCATTGCTATAACTTTGCTGAGTAGCCCTCAAGCTTCAGCACGAACGGTTGTGTCAACTGATTTTGAGGCAGTTTGCTACAAAAAATACTTTGAAATTGGTACTCAACAAAATGTTTCACAAAGACACAGTTGAGTGCCTGGAAATCACCTGTCACAACCATTTAATCATTTTTAATCCAAACAATCATATTTTTCACACATGATTCAGAGAAGGACTTTGGAAGGGTGTCAAATCTTTGATTATGACCAATTGTCTTATATATTGGGCAGATTTTTTTTCATATAGGAAAATCAGATTTTCCTTTATTCAAGGTTTCCACAGTGAAGGCTTTTTAAGATAATAATGAGATTTTTAAAATCAAACTATTTAAGTTTTTCAAATTTGTAAAATACAAATTTAACAAAATAATTGTTTTCAAATAACTCTTTACAGATACCTGAAAGGCAGAGAACCACATGAGCCAGTCTAGTCGGTAGTGATATGGTGATATAAGACAGGGTGCTCGGGTTACATTACCAGGCTTACAATTAAACTCATATTCTCTCCATGCAGTGTTGGGATTGTCAGGTCGGTCGTGTGTACCTTGTATGATAACCTCTGTCCTCTCTCTTGTAATGCTGAAAAGTTTTCCAAAATCCATTATTAAATTTTTATCATAAAATCCTGCAGGTATTGCATTAACATGATATGTGTACATGCATTGTATAACCAAACATCAACACGATATTGCCCAATCAAGCATTCTGTTTGAGCGTAAGATATCAGGAATAAATGTGACGTCTAAAAACATATAAATACTTCTTTTTTCTTATTTTTTACTGACATATCACATCGGTAGAAATGCTGATGATGTCACATACGCACACTTGCAATCTAAACTCCCCAAATGGATACTACCAGTGTTTATACTGTTATCGAAAAATCCTTCTCCTAAAGGATGTAACTTTGCATTTTGCATGTATGGGTATAAGCACTGCCACATACAGCCTCTCACAAAGTCATTATTGGAACTGTAACATTTCTAAATGGACAAAATTACATTCTGATTTTGGCAATGCCATACTGAGAGTTGGGTACGATGTCATCTTTGTTGAAGCAATGAGGATAGATACGGTACCATGCGGTAATAAACATTCAAAGGGTATTGACCAAGAACTGGATAGAGTAAACGGTAAGAAGAATGTTCTGATGAGCACGATTCTACAGATAAGATGGCGCAATCACTTAGACAAGATAAAATACAGCTGGGTATGCCAATGGCTCCCATTCACCCTGCTCTGAGCATTCTGACAGTATCAATATGTGACGTATCTTTGTATCAATATGATTTATGTAAATTTGCAAGTAATCAGACTATCAGACTTTATCATCTTTGCTATTAGGTAAACTTTCTCTCTATTGATGAGCTGGACAAAGAAAGAAATAAAATCTTCACACCCTTCCACTCTCAGTCTATAAAAGTAAAAAAAATCAACTTCATAAATTTTAAAAAAATGTTATTGGTCTTATAAAGTTGAACCTGTCCTCGCCCACACATTAGTATGTAGCCAGTGCCCAATTCTTAGAATTGAATTCAAAGGACTGCTTTATTTTATTACCCCAACATTTGGAAAACTCGGTAAACGAAGCTCACATATAATCTAAAACAACTTTAGCTGCAAGGAGTTTTGAACGCGGGAACCTGATGCACCATAGATATGATAGCAAAATAAACCCACATTTCACTTTCATTTTGCAAGTGCAGCTTAATTAATCATGCCTTTATCTCTGCATTTGATTGATTCTTTGATTTGACGGTGGATGATTTTTGGAGGACATTGTCAATTAAATACCATTTCCTTTTGAAGTCATCAACATTATTGCACTGATTGATGAAGCAGTCAGCGTAAATGTTAGTAAGCTGACATTGTAGGGAATGAGCTTAAGGCTATATCTGGTAAATGCCGGATCATCCCCAAACCTATTGTTAGTGAATGATGATGAACTTGGGTATAAGACTTATTATGGCTTTTTTAAACCAGTTTGGTTCAGAATTATTAATTTCACCTCAATATTGTCCAGCTCGTGTGAAGTTTGATGCCCCGCTCGCCATTGATGGCCTAATATCTTCTTACTTAACGTAAAATAATGTTTGTTTATGTAAAATAGACTTTTTGGTCATTGGCTGTTCCTGGAAAGAGATATTCAACTTTTTAAAGCACCAAGCGGTGCTCAACTGGCAGACGGTCTGTAATGTAATCACAACCGTTCATATTAAACTTCAAACAACCTGCGCAGGGTTGTGGGTATTTACTAAAGTTTCAAATACAGAAAAAAACACCAATGAGATAAAGTTGCCGTTAACAGACCCACTATTTATTTCAGCCACGGTTCTAGTGACTTTGCGTTACAGTAACCATCCACCAATTTTATATGCAAAACTAATACACCAATTCCTAGTCGCATAGAGTTTATTTAGTCTCTTTAACGTTGCAAACTGTTCATTTTATGCTAACAACTATAGTATTGTTTGATTTAAAGACGAGATAACCCTAATATGCTTGAAAGCGTGTATACAGTTTTACCAATCACACAATATAGTAATGACATTGTTATTCAGACAGGATAACTCCTATTGTAATGATAAGCTTCCATTCAACTGTTACCTGTTTGAGTCCTCAGTGATTATACTTTACCTGATTATTTGTTGCATAAAAAACTCTCAAGGACTAATGAGCAGCTCACACATGTTTATATGTTGCAACAAGAGCTGTTTCCCAGTACATACAGATAATTTTATTGGATTTATTATCTTTCATGGTGCAGAAACAAATTAATTGCCCGAGTGAATTTCATAAGCAAAGTGATTTAACTTCAAAGCTCAAGTGACCGTTACAACATCATAACAATGCCATTACCTAATCCTGAATTTTGGCGAAAAGCATCATTTTTTAGGTTTATCTTCAAAAGATGCCTCATTAATCTGGTTAATTTGTGGAATTAATTTGGTACACCACATCATTATTAAGATCTTGATAATATACAGGAGCTCGAAGCTAGAGAACTACAGGGAGAACTAATGCTGCTATATGCATCACGCCATTTCAAATTAAGAATATGCACATGCTAGAATAGATGGATATAAAAAACACCTTCTTTACTCCTACAAACCCTATGGATGCAGAAGTCAACTAGTTAAATAAGAAGCTGTTGAAGTGACCGAGGGAACAAAAATGTACAGCCAATACTAGTGATTTCAGTATTTATCAATGAAGAACCAGAGCGGGGGGGGAATCACAGGGCACAGGGCACCTTGACCAAATTCGCTGTTACAAAGAGAAGACCAAATTTTCCTCAAAACCCATATAAGCTGTTTTTTTCAACCATAATAATGAAAATAAATTTCAGAATGAATTGTCTGCCCTTTTTCTGGATAAGATAACTCCTAGTGTTAGGATAAAGGAACTCAGCAGGCCAACAATTGTCTGTGGATTGCAGTGACTAAAAGATTTCGTAATGTCATGTTGATAAAACTGAGCTGTAAAGTATGAAAATAAAATAATGGATAAGGCCCAAATGCACATCGTACAATGATATTCTTAACGCGTTGCTGGCCATTGCAAAGAGAAATGAAAAGCTTTTTTCATATAACCAACAAAATAATAGTAATACATAGCAAACTCTTGTATTAAATGCATAGATGGCATCATTGGACCTATAAGGAGTTAACACGACTTTCCAGGAATGTTTTACCTAATAGAAACATGGCATATTATTCAATTGGCTGCTGAAATTATACATTACAACACCCTACAGCTATGATAATACCAACATGACATCTTCACAACGTTATGTACTTTCGATGCAAATGTTATTCTTGGTGGATTGGAAATTAGGAGGGCAATTCTCTTAATCCGAAATCAAACAGTGATTAATTTTTCCAATTTATTGCTTTCTGATGTAAACAATGAGCAAACAACACTTGCATGAGTAATTACTCAATCTTACCCACAAATCAAGACCTTGCAGGTTGAGTGTCTGCCAAGAGTATTTTTGACATAAAAACAAATAATATATTCACTATAATCACAATTTTATTAAAATATTCTAACATGTGGCTCGCTTCCTATCCCAGTGGGTTATGAGAGGTGTATGTCAGGGAAAGTTTCACACGGATTTTTGAGTTTTGACACGCATTACTCGACTCCTTCACTGACAACTAGAGTGATAGACGGATAAATAATGCATCTATAATTAGTCAAACTTTGCATTCCAATTGTTTTATTAATTGTTGACAATTAGAACAAGGACCTGGAGACCAATTTTCTTTGGCTCCAGAATTTAAATCACCAAAAGTGTCAAATTTTTTTAAGGACATTGGTTGCCAACTTTACACTTGCCCTTTTCAATCGCAGAGACTCCCTAAGCTATGTTGCAATACCTACAATTTTATTGATGAATTCTGTATTTGTTGTGTCAGAAACATAACAATGTGGTGTGTTATTTCATAACCTATGCCACCTTCATCTTCTACCTGAGTTGCAATGCGGAGAAGCAACAAATTGAAATATTATTGCTACCACATTTCAAGGGACACTATTGAACCATATTTTACCCAAATATTGGATATTTTAATCTATAGATGGCTTTTATAGTGTTTCTTTTTCTGTATTGCATGGGTTTGTACATGTATGGTTAGTTAAGCAGCAGGAAATTACTAATGAAGCCAAAAACCTTTTCAAGTCTTTCTGGAGAAACTTAGTTGTGTTGAACATTGGACATTGACCGAAGATCACTTGATTGATATCGTTACAGTAGGTATTCATGAACTTTTTTTATTGGTTGACAGCAGGTTCGTAATATTATAATGTGAGGAATTAGAATAGAGACAGCCTGGAAAATGACAGACATATGAGGAAGTTAGTGATGTTTTGGAGACGAAATCTGTCACGATGTGGTGAGAAAAGTGGTTAGATGAGCACCTTACAACGATTTGGTTGGGTTAAATAGTAAGCACTTCTACGTTGACATTCAACCATGGTGATTACACCCAATCCTCTGACTCAAAGAATCAAACAGCTAAATGATTAACAGATTGAGCTATCAAGATACACATGCATACTAGCCTTGTCACGCGGCCCCTGGTAACAAAACAAACAGGGGCCGCGTGACAAGGCTACATGCATACAGAGAGATCAAGTTTTCTCCCTTAGTCAGCATTTTGTGATGCAGCTACCCTGCCAGCTGATCATGGCAATGGTGACCAGTCAGTCCGCAGGATGGCAATACCACATGGAATCCCAATCTTACTGCTCGTACATCAAATCAGAGTCAATAGCGACCAGGTAATGATGAGTAAAATAATATATAAACAATGTACTTTGCGACATCCATTTTTCGACAAGGGGACCCAACTTTATCAGTGATCTACATCCTGAGTTGACCACGAGCGTCAGTATGATCGTAAGGACCAAACATGATCTCAACAGTAATTGAGAGTCACGATGGATTGCAACTGGGAAAGTTAAGAGGTTGAGGGTTTATGACCTCTTTTCACTGAATGGGGTATAAAGCTACACTACGAGTAATTTAATTGCCGGGGTCCCTACCACTAGGTTCAATCTACAGAACAATATATACGTACTTTAAAGGCGCCCACGGTCCTGCGCAGGTCATCAACAACGCTTGTGCCAAAAACCTGGGAAGTTGATACTGCCACCGACGTCCCGCATGCAACCATTGGAGCTCTCAAACTACAGTACACATGTCTACAAGAGAAATTCTCACCTGCCAAAGGCACCGTAGGTATTAACAAGTCTGAGGGGATCAAATGAGGTATTCATAGCCTGTCTGGAGGATAGTAGATTCTGCACCACAGGTATACTAAGATAGGCTATAAGTAAACCCAGAGCCAACTCGTGTACCTTCCGTATATAATAACCTGCAAACAAATTTGTCTGAGAATAAATTTTTGAAATGGACAGGATGGGTTATCTAAATCTCACTGGTGACTGTCTTTGTCATATCCAAGCAAACTAAGAGGAATGATATCCTGGGCCAGGAATATCATCGGAGTAGTAAATATATCATGACATTTTACTCTTTTTTGAAACTCCTCATGATACATAAAGACTGACTATGTCAAAGACTCTTTATTCCCAATATTTTCTGTGAGAACCCCTCAATAAGTTTTTGATTGGTTTTTAGTAGTAACTTGATACTTTGTGGAGTCAGATGGGAAAACATTAATTCGTTGTCATGCATGTATTCAGTATTTTATCAGAAACGACATACTATGAAATGCTGCACTCCCGCCAGCAATCTTGTAATTTGGAGTGTCCTCAGTGTTCAATTTCAAATCCATAATGTGATTGAAAAATAGATTGTTAGAAAAACCATTATTCAGTGCTTGGCAATAACCTTCCTTAACAGCGCCTCTGATCAAAGAACTAGATATTGGAGATGGTGAAAATCAATATCCAAAATAGATAAGGCAGCTATGACTCATAGCCATGTCAAAGCTTTG
>ERZ1740059.784-NODE-784-length-16264-cov-5.283299_pt1 | contig 16264 bp, 13 predicted proteins | sample MGYA00581744_ERZ1740059 | MGnify/ENA primary metagenome ERZ1740059 (study PRJEB43018, sample SAMN04849738) | marine metagenome | isolation source: floating plastic debris | place: Pacific Ocean | collected 2008-08-28 | study: EMG produced TPA metagenomics assembly... | reverse complement strand
GGGCACAGCGGATTGGGCCTCAAACCCATGCTCAAGTCAGCGCTGTCTTTGAGCGTAAAGACTATGAAGAACAAGCATTTCGAACCATTAAGGGAATTCAGAACTTGGCCACTCGCTATGGCTGTGACCGATTAGAAGAGGCCTGTCGTCGAGCCAACAGTTTCGACATGGTTGGGCTTCGACGGCTTAAGGCGATTTTGACCTCCCATCTCGATGCGGTGCCGCTTCCGCCTGAGCCACCCCCACCATCGGTTACCCAGCACGATAATCTACGCGGACAAACTTACTACAGCTAATTGCTGTCTCTAACTCATCCATCATGCAGCAAACCTTAGATCAACTCCATGACCTCAAACTCACCGGGTTTATTGAAGCCTGGCAAGAACAACAATCTCAACCCACCTACCATGACCTGAGCTTTGATGAACGGCTGGCATTACTCGTCGAACGCGAACATCTTAGACGTCATCAGCAACGACTCACCCGACGACTCAAACAGGCCAAGCTATTCGTTGGAGCCTCTCTAGCTGAGGTCGATTATCATGTCTCACGAGGATTGAAGAAATCTCAATTTCTTGAGTGGGCGCAAGGACAATGGCTCGTTGAGCATCTCAACTTAATTGTCGTCGGGCCGACGGGAACAGGCAAAACGTTCTTGAGCTGTGTGCTCGCAGATCATCTCTGTAAGCAAGGCTATGCAATACGCTATTTCAAAACCGCTGAATTGATCTCAGACTTAAAGCTGGCCAAAGCTGATGGCTCCTTCCCTAGATTGCGTAAACGCTTAGCAGCCTTTGATTTAGTCATTCTTGATGAGTGGCTTAGAGATCCTTTGTCAGCGCTCGATGCCAGAGAAATCTTAGATTTTCTTGATGACCGATATCGACGACATTCCTGTTTATTTGCCACACAGTTTCCGGTCAATCAGTGGCATCAGCAAATTCAAGATCCCACCCTTGCTGATGCCATTCTCGACCGCATTGTTCACGACTCTCTACGACTGACTCTCAAAGGGGAATCCATGCGAAAACTCACCAGTAAACTGACCGCCTCAAAGGACGAACCCAAAGCATGACCTAATTCTTTTTTTTGCCTAACACTCGAAGACCAAATAATAATGTCTCAGTTTATAATCACTCTCAATCACCTACTGAAAATCACCCTGCCGAAGTTAAGTGTGATTGACCGCCGAAGTTTGGTGTGAATGCCTGCCGAAGTTGTGTGAATCAGCACTTATCTCGAATAGGATCTACTTTGATCGTTGAACCGGGTTTTGGATGATGGGGATTTTCCCCTTTTAGAAAAGTCATCTGTATGGCTCCGTTACTGGATACTGTCACAATCCAGTAATTTATAGGGCGTTAGCCACACACCAAAGGGCATCGTCAACCTGTGCTAGATATTTCGAAGCCAATCGCCGAAGCTTGCTAACTTTTTAATAGAACCTAGCAAAGAGAAGCAGCCCAGGGAAAATATCTTATTTAATATTTTGGAAAATCGTAAATGTTATTGCATCAACTGCTTTTACTACAAAAGTACCCGCGAGGGTACTATGTATTTTCCCCCGACCACGATATTTTATCTGAAAGAACATAGTTTACGCAAAACTTATCTAGCTAATTTGGTTGTTTCAAACTTTAAGTCTATTGGGATAGAAGTTTGAAACGCTTTCCATTTTTGCTGTTTTGCCTCTGGTGTCAAAGTTCCTTTTATTTGTACATCCAAGTAGCTTCTACCTTTCTTTTAAATAATGGTTTCTCCTCGTAACGCCTTCTCCTTTGGACGATTTGATACGCTAGAAGAAGCACGCAGCAAAATTCTTAATCGGGCACGCCAAGGGGATATTGATTATCACCCATCTCCAAAGAATAATTTCCGAGATGAAATTCTTTATTTTCTACTGCCAGATCGATTCAGTGATGGAGGAGAAGCAGATCGCCCTCTTTTGGAACGCGATGAAATTGTGAAGATGCGCCAACAGACAACTCCATTTGCTATAAATTGGCAACAGTGGGCTGAGTCTGGTAAACGATGGCAAGGTGGCACTATTAAAGGCATTCAAGGTAAGCTAGATTACCTAAAAGGTTTAGGTGTTACAACCTTGTGGGTTGGCCCAATGTTTAAGCAGCGAAAGCGATTAAATACATATCACGGATATGGAATTCAAGACTTTTTAGAGATAGATCCTCGCTTTGGCACCATTCAAGATCTGCAAGAGTTGGTGGAAGCAGTCCATGCTAAAGAGATGTTCATTATTTTGGATGTCATTACGAACCATTCTGGCAACAATTGGGGATATGTTCGACAGGGAGAACCTTTGAATCAAGATGAGGGACGTCCTTATCTAGGATTTCCTGGCTTTTACGGTGATCCCAACCATCCTTTTCAGCTGACATGGCGCAATGGTGAGGATAATAAGGGATTTACTACTGACGGTAATGCACTTACCAATGTAGATGATGGAGTCTGGCCAAGGGAGTTACAAAATGAAGCACGGTATACCAGAGCAGGGAGTGGTGATCTGGGCAAGGGCGATGTTAGAGATCCCCGTGCAGAGCACAAACGAACTGACTTTTTTGATCTTAAAGACTTCGCTTTAGATGTCGGAGAGACATTGAATTTTATCTCTGATATTTATAAGTATTGGATTGCGATTACTGATTGCGATGGCTTTCGCATTGATACAGTCAAGCATATTTCGATCGATGAAACCCGTGATTTTTGCAGCCAAATCAAAGAATTTGCTAGAGACATTGGAAAGGAAGACTTTTTCTTGGTGGGTGAAATCGCTGGCGGCGATTACTTCCAAGATGTTTATGGTGATGCCCTCTTTATGCTTCAAAATAATTTAGAAGCTGCTCTGGATATTGGAAGTTCGCGTACTGAATTGAACGCTGTGGGCAAAGGACTGGCTCCTGGCTCGATTTACCTTGATAACTTTAATCAATTTAGTCAGGGTTTTGGCTTTCATCGTAACCTTGGGGATCGCCATGTTTCAATTTTGGACGATCATGATCACGTGATTGGTCAGAAACTTCGGTTCTCTGCTGAAATTCCTGACGATTCTCCTGTTAAGGATTATCAGATTGTTGCTGCAACAGCATTTCAATTATTTACTCTTGGAATTCCCTGTATTTATTACGGTTCAGAGCAAGCATTTTCTGGTCCCCCCCAATCACAAGTTCCATTTCTGATTCAACAAGGTTGGATTACAGGTGATTTTAACGATCGTTATCTTCGAGAGACAATGTTTGGGTCAGAACATCCACTTATCGATGTTGAAAATTCTGCTAATAAAGATCAGGATATAACGACCCGTGATAACTCAATACCCGGGTTTGGCGCATTTGGAACATCTGGTAAGCATTGTTTCGATACCACAAGCCCTGCATACGTTAGGCTTGCAGCGCTGTGTGAAGCACGTGCCAAGCATAACGTACTCAGAGCGGACAGACAGTTTGCACGTCAAGTTCGTTTGCCTGGTACAGGATTTGATAATTTTCCTGCTACGGGCGAGTTAGTTGCTTGGTCACGTATTTTAGATCTCCAGGAGGCCATTTGTATTGTGAACCCCAATGGTCAAGATTTTCGTGGAGGTGATATTGTTGTATCAGCTGAACTTCTTGGAAATGGAACTGATTTTCAGGTGGTTGTTAATACTGCAGAAGTAGCAGCGAGTTCTCAAGGAAAGAGCTTCAATGGAACCCATAGTATTGGGTCTACTGTTTCAATAATTGACAACACGCCGTTTGGTGGTCCGGCATTTATTGAAATTCGAGATGTTGCACCAGCAGAAGTAATACTACTAGTCAAATCATAGACGGCCAGAATCTCTAAATAGCCTGCCAGTGATCGCTGAAAGCCAGTTCAATTCACCTATTCAATTGTCACTGGATAGCAATCAATACAGGAACCTTTGTAAAATTACAGAGCGAGAGCAACATGAATTTAGGAAAATTTGAGGGTGTTGTTGTTGCGAAGTGGTTGCAACACAGCGGAAACGACCGAGATATGGAATTGCTTGAGGACTTTGTTTATGTTGATCCTGATGGTAAGCGCTGGCTTGCCCCATCGGGAAGTGTAGTTAACGGGGCATCGATCCCGGAACCACTCTGGAACATCATTGGATCACCTTTTGTTGGTGATTATCGACGTGCGTCGGTTATCCATGACGTTGCATGTGTAGAAAAAGAAGAGCCCCACAAAGCTGTGCATCTCATGTTTTATCATGCAATGCGAGCAGATCAAGTTGGATGGGTTCAAGCAAATATAATGTATCAGGCAGTAAAGCGGTTTGGCCCCCGTTGGAACATTGCCGAACGAGACATTTCAGTCGGTGTTTCCAGTGTTAATAATTCGAACATTTTTGAGTGGGTTAATGCAGTCGAAAAGGCCGCCAAACAGATTAACCAGAGTCAGGGGCTTGAAGCAGTAGAAGAACGTGCCAAGGTTCTGCTATCGCAGCGGAAGGCAGAGGTTGCAGAGGACACTCCAAAAGCAGCAACATCCAAAGATGGTCAGCGTGTGTCGAAAGTACGTGTGATTAACCGTGATACGGATGAACCCTCATCCTCACAAGGGATATTCCACTCAATGTCGACAACCATACCTTTACCAGTTCGTAACCACTTCATCGGTCACAAATCGCTTCATGACTTGCGACAACAGGCTGGAATAGACAGGAGCGAGGAACTGCCAGCTGCTTCGAGTGCTAGAGAATCAAAAGATCTTTCACTCCAGGGAGCTGCAGGTGTCGATGAGTTGGAAGAAACATTGCATCTTCGCCTATCCCGCGAAGAACGTGTACAAATGCTTGATCAAGCTATGCTCCTTCTCGCAGACAACTATGTGCACCTGCCGCTTAAAGAAGCGATGTATGCAGTCAATCCGACGCAGAGTTTACGACTGTTTCGCGAGCAAACCTTGCAAACAGAAACTGAATTGATCAGTACAGTACAGTTTCATAGACGTCTTGCGAAGATCTTTCTATCAACACGTGATCTGCATACTAATTATTTTCTTCCCACTCCCTTCTCTCAGTTAACAGCTTTTCTGCCCTTCTTGGTAGAGGACTTCTTTGATGAAGTAGAAACGCAGGATCAGAGACGATTTCTAGTAACACGTGTCTTCACTGGGTTTGATGCTCCAGGCTTCGAGCCTGGAGTTGAGATTTTGCGATGGAGTGGTGTTGCCATTGATCGTGCCGTTGATATCAATGGCGATCGATTTGCAGGTAGTAATCCGGAAGCTCGACGTGCTCGGGGGCTGGAAACTTTAACGGTTCGTTCGCTAGTGCAATCGCTTCCTCCAGAAGAGGATTTTGTGATCATTGAGTTCCGTGACAATGCTGGAGACATTCGCGAACTGCGTGTTGAGTGGCAGATTTTTCGCCCAGATACAGCTGGATTAGCAGCTATAGGAGATCTAGAGCAGAAAGCTGCCTTAGCACAGGGCATTGACTTGGAGCAAAGGTTAGTCCGCTTTGCTAAGCAGGTTTTGTTTGCTCCAGAATCGGTGATGGAGGCTGAAAAGATGGCCCATATAGAAAAAGCCTCTGCACAACAGGGCCTGACGAGTATAATGCCTAATGTACTCACTGCTCGTCCAGTCACAACGGATTTTGGTGAGTTTGGTTATGTACGAATTCGTACTTTTAGTGTTCAGAACGCCGATAGATTTGTTGAAGAGTTTCTTCGTCTGGTTACCCAATTGCCTCAGTCTGGTTTAGTAATTGATGTAAGAGGTAATGGAGGTGGGTTGATCCTCGCTGGCGAGCAATTATTACAGGTGTTAACGCCTCGGCGAATCGAACCAACCCTTTTCCAAATGAGGAATACACCAATAAATCGCCAACTTGTTGAGGTAGTTTCTTTCTTGAGGGAATGGCGAGCTTCAATGAGACAGGCAGTTCGCACCGGAGCAATTTATACCAAAGGTTTTCCGATCACATCACCGAGCAAAGCCAACGAGATTGGGCAACAGTATTATGGTCCAATTGTATTGATTACCGATGGCCTATGCTACAGCACAACTGATATCTTTGCGGCAGGATTCCAGGACCACGCTATCGGAACGATCTTAGGAGTTGATAATAACACTGGTGCTGGTGGTGCTAATGTTTGGGAACATGGTTTACTAAGTGATCTTCTGAGTGGAGCAGACTCACCGTATGAGCCATTGCCTGGTGGCTCGAAGATGCGTGTTTCGATGCGAAGTATTTTTCGTGTCGGTATTAACATGGTAACTGTTCTTGAAGATCTCGGTGTGGTGCCTAATCAGCTCTATCGCATGACGCGTGACGATCTTTTGAATGATAATGTTGATCTGATCAATGAAGCTGGGCGTTTACTAAGTCAACAAACTGCACGAGCTTTGAACGTTGAGATTTCTGGTGAATCGAATGGAGAGATCGAACTTGAAGTCAAAACTACAAATATTGAGCGCCTTGATTTCTATATCGGCTCACGACCGCTTGGTTCAGTGGAAGTTATGAACAATCTGACACAAATCGCATTAGATACCGGAGAGAGTTCAAGTGTGTTGATTGAGGGTTTTAGTGACGATCAGCTCGTAGCATCAAAGCGCGTTGCACTTAGCTGAAGTGTCGACTGACTAGCTTAAAGCGTAAACGAGACAGACTAACTCCTTACTTATGTTACCTGTTCTGTTGTTAGCAGCAGTAGCTTTGAGCTAATTAGAAGGACTTGCTAAAATTTACACAAAAGTTAGTAAGCTTAGCGGTCTTTTAAGCTGAGTAGTATGTTTTGAGTATTAAGCCAAATCTATAAGCCCATGCTTGTTCATCATGACCACCAATTCTATCTTCATACTTAAAAAGATCCTTCCCTAGAATGTAGCCATATTCTTTGCCGAGTAGATGAATCATTTCTTTGCTCCTGTCAGTAGCTTGAGCTTCAATAAAGGAGTTATGAAATCCATCTGAGCGTTTCAGTCCCCAATCGATCCAGATTCTCGGATGATGTTTCTCTCCTTTTTGCAAGAAAGGATGTAACTGAGTTATTAAGGCTGATTCCTGAAGTGACTTTCTAGTATTAGCTAAAATAAGCCCAACCCAAAACGATGGTGATAAGGCCCCAACATTACCAAAATGTTGGGGATGTGTGCAGCCTGTATAAAAGGCCGCTAGGCCACCATGTGAAGATCCAATGATTGTTGTATCTTTACCACTCTTTAAGGTGTTATAGGTAACGTCAATAAATTCTTTTACTTGGAGAAGATATTCAGAATATTTTGCCAACCCTCCACCTTTCCTTGTCCATGGACGTAATGGATCGGCAATCACTTCAACATGTAAATACTCATCCGCTCTATCTAGAGGATGAATAGCAACGATAATAACAGATTGTATATCTGGTTTTTGATAGAGTTTTGTTAATGTGTTGGGGACTTGCCAAGAATACGAACTTACTCCATTGGGCCAGAAAGCCGTATTACCATCATTCATATAAATAACAGGATAACGATGATTACTGGTAGAGTAATTACGCGGTAAGAATACATGCACTTTACGGGGCAGATCGTCAGCATTAAAAGTTAGAGCATCATACGTATGAAAATATCCACTGGAATCATTCTCATCCTGCGCCCAAGCAAGCTGATTATTTAGATTTAAAGGATTGACCATTAGGTAGTACTCAAACGTAATTTAAATGGTGACATCGAGCAACTGTCGAAACTTACTCTCCACGAGTTTCACATTAAATCACTCAAAATATTGAGTGATTTAATACAAAATCAAGCATCGACGTTTACAAGGTATAGCATCATATACATCTGTCATCCAGACTAATTTAGGTTTAGCTACCTAATCTATCCTAAGCTCTCTTTCGTAAGCCCCTCAAAGAAAATCATTCTAGATAATCACTCTGAACCAGGGGGCTTCCAGAGCTGGAATGTCATATCGGGAAGGGGAATCTCAATATCTTTATCAAACCTTTCTTTAAACTGTTTTTTTACCCAGTTGGACAATACCCAGATGGGAAAGAGAAACACACGTGCAAGAGCATTTACCACCTGTCGTTCTGCTGGCTGAGAGGCATCGAAAGTTACGGAATTGAACGCCCGACCTGCCTGGAACCCAATTCCCCAAAACCAAACGATAATAGCGGCAAAAAACAGAAATAATAGAGAAAAGATAGCTATAAGCTGAACAATAATGCGCCAAAGAACTTTAAGAACTTGCCAAATACTTTGCAATGCATTTTCAAATACATCAAGAGTATTTTTAGTCGACAAAGTTTCCCAAAGCTCGATAACTCTGGGCTGAATTGCATTGTTAGAGATAACATCTCTGGGGATGGTCAATGCTGAATCTAAAGAACTACTTGAGTCAGTTTGCTCAGGTGATGAAACCAATTGCCAAGCCCTCTCTCAAAAGTACCGCTTTAGTCTCAGTTATACAAGGATAACGTAGTATTCCAAAGTAACGTTTGTTAAATGATTAGGACAAACGCTTCACAACACTCGACCTCACCTTTAAAACCCGGTAATTTATCAGACATTAGTCTGATTTTTTACTTTTTTATTTATAGGTTTTAAGTTCAAAGGTTCAAAAGGCTTAATTAACTTAATCTTAAGTTCGTTTTGCGCATGCCATCCCTACTTTAATTCTTCGGTAAGGAGCTTATGAGTAGCTTCCCAGGCTCACCACGTTTACTTAAAGGGGCTATCGTTAGTCTGGACAAGTTTAATCCCCAGTCTAGTGTTGTGGTGTTTCAGTATAACCCTGACACCATGACGAGATCGCTATCGCCACGAACCCCCAAAGCCGAGAAAAAAGAAGATAAACCTAGCCCTAAGGAGGCGTTCAGAATTACTGGGCCTCCAGAGGAAACCATCAGTATCAAAATTGAGATTGATGCAACCGATCAGCTAGAAATGGCTAATCCGATTGCTGTTGAATTGGGAATTCATCCGCAGCTGGCAGCGCTAGAAATGTTGCTCTATCCGAAGCTAACCACCGTGCTAAGTAATCAAGCCTTGACAAAAACTGGCACTTTAGAGGTGATTCCAATGGAGCTGCCGCTGGCGCTTTTCGTATGGGGAAACAAAAGGACTCTACCCGTGCGCCTTGAAAGTCTAAGTATTGAAGAGCAGGCCTTTGATGTCAATCTCAATCCTATTCGAGCAGAAATCAGCCTATCTTTGCGAGTACTGAGCTATTCAGATCTTCAGTTTGGTAGCAAAGGTAGTTCACTGTTCCTAGCACATCAGGTACAAAAGGAATTGTTGGCAGCAACGGCCAGTGCCTTAAATGCAATAAGTCAAGGAACGGGGATCATATAGCCCTGTTAAAAAAATCTGCTAAGAAAACTATCCTAATGTTTGATCCTAAAAGCCGATACTACAACTTAGAAGAAGCCACCTTTGAACGTAGGGGAAACGAAAATACGCCAACCGAGAAAATTGCTTATAAACGCAGACGTTTTTTACCTCAAGGGCGAGCGCTACCCACGCTAGCAGAGGTAACGGTAACCCAGGGTGAACGGCTTGACCTACTGACACATCGGCTATTGGGAGATAGCGAACAATATTGGCAGGTATGTGATGCTAATTACGCCATGAATCCAGCCACATTACTCACCACATTTGACGCATTACCAACGGAACCAGGGGTGTTTAACCAGGTGCTGCGGGTGCCATTACCGCAGACCTTTTAAGTAGCTGGATAGTAACAACGCAACAAAAATTAATTTTTAATTACAGATCTTTCTAAAAACCTATGCCACTTTCTTTGGGTGTACAGTTCACGTTGCTTATGGGACAGACAGTGCCCATACCTGTGCCTGCGACAGTAAGTGAAGCTTTAGAATCGGCTGAAATTACCCATAGTGATGAGGGGCGTTCAGGATTTCAACTGACCTTTGAGGTGGGTCGAGAAGATGCCAGTGATTTGAGGGATTACGATCTGGTAAGCAACGCGCTGATCAAACCATTTGGTCGGGTGATTCTGCTGGTGACGGTAAATGGTAGACCACAAGTGGTGATGGATGGTGCGATTACCCATCATCAGTTTATGCCTAGCAATCAGTCAGGCGATTCTAAGCTGATCATCACCGGTGAAGATATTAGCGTGATGATGGATTTAGAAGAGAAGATTGAGGCCTACCCTGCTTTGCCAGAAGCTGCGATCGCAACTAAAATCATCGCTGGCTATGCCCGCTATGGCCTGGTTCCAAAAGTTGTCCCTCCCAAGGGCGACTTACCACCGTTACCCACCGAGCGCATTCCTGTGCAGCATGGTACCGATTTAGAACATCTGCAAACGTTGGCCAAACGCCATGGCTATGTGTTTTATGTGGAACCTGGACCGGCACCGGGGGCTAATGTTGCCTACTGGGGCCCCCCGAATCGCCTGGGGGTACCCCAACCGGCATTGTCGTTTGATATGGGGTCGAGCACCAATGTAGAGAGTTTGCGATTTGAATATGACTCATTGGCCGCCAGTACAGTAGATGGCCAGGTGCAAGACCGCAAAACAAATCGATCCAATCCAGTCGCAACAAGACGTAGCACACTACGGCCCGCCCTGGCTAAGCGCTCAGCCCTAAAATTGCAAGGTCGCCATGTCCGGCAGGTATTACCCAACCCCATTGCCGGCCTCACCCGAGGTCAGGCAAAGGCCTTTGCCCAGGGCACTATCAACCGCTCCCTCGATCAGGTGGTTACCGGAGAGGGTGAGCTATCGGTAGTGCGCTATGGTCGACTACTGAAGTCTAGACAGACTGTGGGAGTGAGAGGCTGTGGACATAGCTATGACGGCCTGTACCTGGTCAAAAAGGTTACCCACCTGATTCGCTCTGGGGAGTATCGGCAGCAGTTTACGTTGGCAAGGGAGGGGCTGGGAGCATTGATGCCAGTGGTAAGACCGTAACCGGAGGAATAAGTGAGTGGTGACCGTGTTGTAAATAGGTGAGGAGACTAAGGGTGAGAGAGTTTTTTGGTAAATATCGTGGCAAGGTCACCAGCAGTCAAGATCCGAATTTTTTGGGACGGATTCAGGTCAGTGTACCAGCGGTGCTCGGCGACGGGAAACAGAGCTGGGCGATACCCTGTGTGCCCTACGCAGGCAAAGATATAGGCCTCTTTATGGTGCCGCCCATAGGGAGCAATATTTGGGTAGAGTTTGAGGGGGGTGATCCCGATTACCCCATCTGGAGCGGGTGCTTTTGGGGGAAAGATGAACTTCCAAAAAATGCCAAAGTTCCCAATCCTGAAAAGGTACAGGTATTTCAAACAGAGGGAGTGACCCTGACCTTTAGTCGCTTTGGGGCTACCAAGGGGGTGAGCTTAGAGATATCAAAACCAGTGGTGGAACAACCGATGAAGCTGGTATTTGATGCCAATGGGATTGAGATTAACAACAACAATAAAACCACAGCTAAGCTTTTGGCTGACAGTATTGAACTAAAAACAGGCAATAACTCAACAGTCACCATTGCTACTGACAGCATTCAGCTCCAAAAACAGTCCGTCGAAGTAAAACTGACGGATAACAGTATTGAACTGAAAAATAATCCCTCTACGGTAAAACTAACCACGTCGGCGGTGGAGCTAAATAACAGTTCAGCCAAGGTGAAGATTGCCCCTGCTGGCATTGAACTGGCTAACAGTCCAGGCCAGGCAAAGGTTGCCCCCAGTGGCGTGGAGCTGGGGATTGGGGCGGCTAGTGTGAAGCTTTCTCCGGTGAGTGTGAATGTCAACAATGGTGCTTTGGAGGTGATTTAGCCATGCCTGGTTTTTTGCTCACAGCAGGTTCTCAAGTGCTCTGTGCCCATGGTGGTCAGGCCAAGGCGACGGTGCCAAACCCCAGGGTGAAAGTGATGGGACAGCCAGTGGTGACCCAAGGACCGCCCTATGCGATCGCAGGCTGCGCTAATCCGCCGCCACCGGCCAATGTGGGTCCCTGCATCATTGGCAACTGGGTGACAGGAGCGCTGCGGGTAAAAGTAATGGGTATGCCAGTGCTGTTGCAAAATAGCATAGCCATTTGTGTGCCAACGGGGACCCCCTTGACTGTTGTGTTGACCCAGCCAAGGGTAAAGGGGATATAGCCCTATGCAACACGACAGATCACAAAATATTGCCTATCCACTCCACATCGATGGTCGTGGCCGAATTGCAGGAGCCAGCCATGGGGATCATATTCGTCAATTAATCGAACAGGTCTTGTTTACGTCTCCAGGGGAACGAGTCAACCGGCCTGGTTTTGGCAGTGGGGTACAACAGTTAGTGTTTGAACCCAATAGTGATGAACTGGCAGCAGCAACTGAGTTTTTGGTCCAGGGTGCACTAGAGCAATGGCTTAGCGACCTGATACAGGTGGAGGCCATAACGGTCCAAAATCAAGATGCTCAGCTAGTGGTAGTGGTGCGCTACGTAATTCGCCGTAGCCAGGAACGTCGAATAGATCGGTTTTCTCCCTCAGTTAACAATCCTTTAGCTCAGGGGGCAGCACCTCAGGGAGACGCGCCATGACTCGGATGCAGTATCGCTGCCAACAGGAGCACCGTCGGGCAGCGGTGCAATCTCGCCTTTTCCCGGATGGCACCCCCAGGCTCAACGGCATTGACTATTTAGAAGTGGCCGATGATCAACAAACTCTGTTTGTCCACTTTATTCACCCCCTCGTCAACCAGAGCCATCAAAGTACGGGGGTGAGTCAGTCGACCCCCACCTTGGGCACCGACAATATTCAGCTGATAGGCGGCGAGCGGCTCAGTCAGATTTCGGTGGTGTCTGTCACTGTGTTTGACCGTCAGCTTAGTCTGCGCGTAAACCAGCCAGGAGACTACTCCACATATACCCTGCGTCTGGTTCGTTCCCCTGCCGATGAGGAGAATCCCCCCGTCGGGATCGATCCTCAATTAGCTCAGGTGGACTTTTCTTTTTGGGCCGGAGAAGACAGTGAATATGACTGCCGAGAGCTTGCAGCTCCCACCGATCCACCGCCTCCGCCACCAGTAATTGACTATCTAGCAAAAGATTATGCCAGCTTCCGTCAGCTGATGTTAGATCGGCTGACGGTAACCTTACCCAATTGGCGAGAGCGTAACCCCGCCGATCTTGGCATGTTATTGGTGGAACTGTTGGCATACCGGGGAGATCAGCTCAGCTATTTTCAAGATGCAGTCGCCACAGAAGCCTACCTGGGCACCGCCCGAAAACGAGTTTCTGTCAGACGCCATGCCCGCCTGCTGGACTATGCCATGCACGATGGTTGTAATGCTCGGGCCTGGGTTGCCTTTCAGATGCCGTCAGCGGACGATGGTGTTGTTCTCTATGGTCCTAACGACAATCGACCCGGTACGTTGTTACTGACAAAGGTGCCTAATCTGCCCCCCGTACTACGCAGTAAAGATGAGCTACTTACGGCTCTCTCCACAGGGGCACAGGTATTTGAAACTATGGAGACAATTCCCCTCCATGGGGTGCTCAATCAGCTCAAGTTTTACACCTGGGGGAATCAACATTGTGTGTTGCCCAGGGGAGCCACCCAGGCCACATTGTTAGATACCGGTGGCCATTTACAACGGCATTTAAAAGTGGGGCGGGTGCTGATCTTTGAAGAGCGACTGAGTCCCTGCACTGGTCTAGCCGCCGATGCCAATCCGCTCCATCGCCATGCCGTTCGCCTAACGGCAGTTACAGCCACCGAAGATCTCCTTTTCCCTGAAGGTGAGGCTGACTCGCCACCCAATTCTGTCACAAACAATCCAGGCAACTCAGAAACCCAGCGCCAGCGACTAGTGACTATTCACTGGTCCACGGCTGATGCCTTACCATTTGTGTTGACCATATCCACACGGCTACAGGGGAAGCCCCTAACTGATGTGAGTATGGCCTGGGGGAATGTGGTGCTGGCTGATCACGGTCGCACTATATTTGCAGAACCCCTTGCTCCTCTGCCAACAATCCCAGAACATCCCTATCGACCGAGGTTGCAATTTGGGCCATTAACCCAGCAAGGTCGTGTATTTAATGCCATAGAACGGATCTGGCAGTGTTTTGATCCAAATGCTCCAGCCCAATCGGCTATGACCTGGCCGCTGCGGGATGTGCATCCAAGCATTACGCTGCAGGCCACAGAATCATTATCTACTCAGGGTAACAACCCGGAGAATCCGCTACAGCTAATGCTGCAGTGGCAGCCCCAAAGAGATCTGTTGAACAGCAGTCCGTTTGCCTTGGAATTTGTGACAGAAACAGAAGAGGCCGGACAGGTTTATCTACGCTTTGGGGACGATGTGTTAGGTAAACGACCAACCGTACCGTTACAGGCCCGGTATCGCATGGGCAACGGACAGGCCGGGAATGTAGGGGCCAGGGCCATTGCCCATGCCTATTTGCCCACGAGCACCGTTGAACAGACCGCTGGTGATACCCGTGGGGTATCTGACGGAATCAGCGATCAAGGGTTAACGTTAGGGAATCCACTGCCTGCTGTGGGTGGCGTAAATCCAGAACCTATTGAAACGGTAAAACTCTCTGCCCCGGTGGCCTTTCGTGAGTCAAAGCGGGCTGTTACCACAGAAGACTATGCTCGATTTGCCCAGAATTTTCCAGGGGTACAGCAGGCCCTAGCGACGCGACGCTGGACCGGCAGTTGGTATACCTTGTTTATTACGGTTGATCGGGTGGGGGGAAAGCCCGTCGATCCAGCGTTTGAAGCTGAGTTGTTAGATGCCCTGGAGCCAGTGCGTCTAGCCGGCCACGATCTAAAAATTGAAAGCCCCCGATTTGTGCCGTTGGACATTGCCCTGCAGGTACAGGTGGAGCAGGAATACTTTGTTCGGGATGTAGAGGCCGTACTACAAGAAGTCTTTAGCAATCGAGTACGTCGTAATGGTGCCCTGGGCTTTTTCCATCCAGATCGCTTTACCTTTGGTCAACCGGTGTACATCAGCCAGATTGTGGCAGCGGCGGTGGCGATAACGGGGGTGCGTTCAGTGGTAACGACGCGCTTTCAACGATGGGGAAAAGCGGCCCGCCATGAGCTGGAATCGGGGCAAATTGTTTTAGCACGATTGGAAATTGCTCGGCTGAACAATGATCCCAATGCTCCTGAACAGGGGCGAATGATTTTTGAGATGGAGGGCGGTCTATGATTCTCGACGACGCGTTTATCAGTAACAACAGGGTCAATCGAGGCCGTATCGACGGTGAGTCTGCAGACATTCAGCAGCTGCAACAGCAGACCATAGCCCCCATTGCCCATGCTTACAATCGGCCCGGCCTCACTGAAATTGCCTATCGGGTAGGGGACTATCACCGTTTTCGACAACAGTTATTAACCTCGTTGTCTCAACCACTGTTGCCCGGTGGCCCCACCCTGGATAATTTGACCACACGGGCTACGGATGACGGCGCGATCGCACTGCTCGATGCCTGGGCCATCATGGCCGATGTGCTCACCTTTTACCAGGAGCGCATTGCCAACGAGGGCTTTCTCAATACCGCCACCGAACGCCTATCTGTTTTAGAACTGGCCCGTGCCATTGGCTACGAACTCGCCCCTGGTCTGGCAGCTAGCACTTACTTAAGTTTTGAGGTGGAAGCCACCTCAACGGTGGATGATCCAACTATTACTATTCCCGTGGGTACCCAGGTAGAAAGTGTGCCGGGAGAGGGGGAATTTCCCCAGCTTTTTGAAACCGTAGAAGATATTAAGGCACGTCCAGAATGGAATGGGATCACCCCTCGCGCCGCTCGCCCCCAGGTAATCCCCCGCGACGCAGTGCAAATGCTGCTAAGGGGCATCGATACCCAGCTGCAGCCAGGGGATTGGCTGTTACTAATGGAAGCCCAAACACCCACGGTATGGCAATTGCTGCATCTGATCGAAGTGACTGCCAATAAGGACACTGAGCAAACCCTGGTGCGCTGGCAGCAAACCATCGATCCGCCGAAGCCTCCAGCCATCGGCAGTGAAGAAGATTCACCGTCGTCCCCTCAACAATGGCATCAGCCCCTCGTCTTTGCATTTCGCCAAAGCGCCCGTCTGTTTGGGGCAGAGGCTCCTCGCTGGGCAGACCTACCCAATCAAACCAAACGACAAGCCTTAGAGGAAGCGGCCCAGCAGGCACTTGAGGCAGCAGCAACCGGCGGCACCACCAATTCAGATGGAACCAATTCAGGCGAAACACCTGACTGGGCAGGAGCGGCGGGGCGCCGGGACGCCGGGGGAGAGGGTGGGGGAGGTGGGGGGGGAGAGGGGGGGGCGGGGCGAGGAGGGGGGGGTGGG